>Ga0228627_1000415_pt1 | contig 26813 bp, 36 predicted proteins | sample 33DmetaG_FD_190483 | JGI IMG/M metagenome (GOLD analysis project Ga0228627, IMG submission 190483) | Seawater microbial communities from Monterey Bay, California, United States - 33D | ecosystem: Environmental > Aquatic > Marine > Coastal | place: USA: California | collected 2016-09-28 | reverse complement strand
CAGCTCCAGTCGATCTTATTACAGATGATCTGGATCAGCCGGATAACATTAAAAAGATTATTCGCGAAGAATTTAAAAATGTGGTAGAGTTACTGCAATTCAATCACTATGCACACGAAATCTTTCGTCGTTGGTATGTAGACGGTAGATTGTTTTATCATATGATTATCGATGATAAATCCCCCAAAAAAGGTTTATTAGAAGTTAGACCTATTGACCCTACTAAGATTCGTAAGGTTAAGGAGATAGAAAAAGAAAAAGACCCTAAAACTGGTGCTGAGATAGTTACTAAGGTAGATGAATATTATCTCTATCAGGACACAGCACTTATTAAAAGTAATAAGGGTGTTAAGATTTCAAAGGATGCAATTCAATATACTTCATCTGGATTGCTAGATCCATCACGTACTAAAGTACTGTCTTACTTGCAAAAATCAATTAAGCCAGTTAACCAGTTGCGTATGATGGAAGACTCGTTGGTCATATATCGTATGTCACGAGCGCCTGAACGTCGTATCTTCTATATTGACGTGGGTAACCTACCGAAAGGAAAGGCAGAAGAATACCTTAAAAACATTATGAACAACTATCGTAACAAGTTGGTCTATGATGCGAATACAGGTGAGATTAAAGACGATCGAAAGAATATGTCAATGCTTGAGGATTTCTGGCTGCCTCGTCGCGAAGGTGGTCGTGGTACTGAAATCACAACTCTGCCAGGCGGCGAAAACTTAGGCCAGATTGATGATATTATATACTTTCAGAAAAAGCTATATAAATCTCTTAACGTACCAGTTAACCGTTTAGACCAGGAGTCACAGTTCTCTCTTGGTCGTTCTACTGAAATTTCAAGAGATGAAGTTAAGTTCCAAAAATTTATTAATAGACTCCGTAAAAAGTTCTCCTGGTTATTGCTCGATCTTCTAAAGATGCAGCTAATACTGAAAGGTATTATTACTGAATCAGATTGGTCTGAAATTAAAGAACAGATCGTAGTAGACTACATTAAAGACTCACATTTCTCAGAGCTAAAAGATGCTGAGATAATGAGAGAAAGAATTGGTATGCTTACTGAGTTAGATCAATATGTAGGTCAATATTTCTCTATGGAATGGGTTCGTAAGAATATTCTCATGCAATCTGATGAAGATATTGATACCATGAAAGATCAGATGAAAGAGGAAAGAGATTCAGGGGAAATCCCTGACGAAGACGATCTTTAAACGTGATTTTGTATAAATATACTATAAGGAATAGGCAATGAGTGATATAAATAGCTTTATTAAAGCATTAGAAGATAATAAGACAGGCGATGCAAATAACGAATTTGCTTCTATAATGTCGTCAAAGATTAATGATGTATTGAACACAAAGAAGATCGAAATCGCAGACCGCGTGTTTAATGGAATGGGACAAGAAGATGCTGAATTTCAAAGCTCTGAGATTGAATCTGACTGAAGCTTCTGGGAAGCCAGTTAAAAGCTTTACTGTTGGTAAGAAATCAAAGGCTGTTATAACAAAAAGCGGTTCTAAGTTTGCAGTACACATTGATGGCGAATTACTAGATGATAAATATAAGTCTGCAAAGGATGCAGAGAAATCAGCTAAAGAATTTGCCGATTTAATGGGAGCATAAATGAAGCTTATAACAGAACATTTAGAGTCAGAGCTTAGTTACGTAACTGAAGCTGCCGACGGCAAAAAAAATGTCGTGATTGAAGGCATCTTTATGCAAGCTGAGTCCAAAAATAGAAACGGTAGAATCTATCCTCGAGAAGTGATGGAATCTGCTGTTAACAAATATGTAACAGAACAAGTTGTTAAGGGTCGTGCAGTTGGTGAGCTTAATCACCCTGAAGGTCCTCAAATTAACTTGGATAAAGTTTCACATCGCATTACTGAACTCTCTTGGGACGGAAATAATGTGATGGGAAAAGCACTCGTATTGGATACTCCTATGGGTCAAATCGTTAAGGGTTTGGTTGAGGGTGGTGTTCAGCTGGGTGTTTCTAGTCGTGGTATGGGTACACTTGTGCAGCAAAATGGGGTAAACATGGTTGGTAAAGATTTTGTCTTAGCCACTGTGGACATTGTTCAAGATCCCTCAGCTCCTGAAGCCTTCGTAAATGGGATTATGGAAGGTGTTGAATGGATCTGGGAAAATGGAATCCTCAAAGCGCAAGACGTTGAAAAATATGAGACTGAAATCAAAACAGCATCATCATCCCAGCTTGTGGAAACACAGCTTAAGGTGTGGTCAGATTTCCTCTCAAAACTTTAACTCTAGATTATTAGGAGTAACAAATGTCTGAAGAGACCAAAGTAGAAGATCTGGATCTCGTCGAAGACGTAACTGAAGTACAACTCCATGATGAAGACCTCGTTGAAGACGTTGAAGTTGAGACTGAGGAAACCATCGCGGAGGATGCTGAGGAAATAGTAGCGGAAGATGTTGAGGTAGTTGAAGAAGAGACTGAAGAGACTCTTGAAGAAGCTGCAGCAACTGCTGAAGTTCCTAAGACCAAAGCTGGCATTATTAATGCTATGTATAAAGAAATGTCTAAGATGAAAAAAGAGCAGTTACAAGCCGCATACGAAGGTATGATGGGCAGTGACGACGACGAAGAAGAAGATAAAGAAGAAGATGATGAAGTAGAAGAAAGCAAGAGTAAGGTAAAGGAGTCTTATGACTTCCAAGCTGATCTTGAAGCTCTCGTATCATCTGATGATTTGTCTGAGGAATTCCAAGGTAAAGCTGCAACTATTTTCGAAGCAGCTGTTAAGACTAAGGTATCTGGCGAAATCGATCGTCTTGAAGAGGAATATAAAGTTTCTCTTGAAGAGGAAACTGCTTCAGTCAAGTCTGAGCTCGTAGAAAAGGTAGATGGTTACCTTAACTATGTTGTTGAGAATTGGATGGAAGAGAATCGTTTAGCTGTTGAATCTGGTCTTCGTGCCGAGATTTCTGAGTCATTCATGTCTGCACTGAAAGGTGTATTTACTGAGCATTATGTCGATGTTCCAGAATCTAAAGTTGACTTGGTCGATGACCTATCATCTCAGGTTACTGAACTCGAAGAGCAGCTTACTAAAGAGACTGAAGCTAATATTCGTCTGAATGAATCTGTACAAACATTCCAACGATCAGAAATTATTGCAGAAGCATCTAAGAACCTTGTAGCTACTGAAGTTGAGAAGCTAAAAGAACTCGTAGAAGATGTTGATTTTGAAGATGAAGCAACCTTTACTAAAAAGGTTAATACTATCGCAGAATCTTACTTTGCAAAACCAGTTGTAACAAACCAAGAAGAAGTACTTGCTGAAGAAAGCGATCAGGTAGAGCTATCTGGCGCAATGGCAGCTTATTCTTCTGCAATTTCAAAAACACTTAAAAAGTAAAACCCTAGGAGTAAACTAAATGTTTAATGCTGAAAAATCACTCGAGAAATGGGCACCTATCCTCGAGCATACTGAGATCCCTGCGATCCAGGACAACTACAAGAAGCACGTAACTGCTGTACTTCTTGAAAACCAAGAAACTGCTCTTCGCGAAGAGCGTAATTCAATGGGTATGATGACTGAAACTGCTGCTAACGCTACTGGCGCTGGCGTTGCTAACTGGGACCCAGTCCTGATTAGCCTGGTTCGTCGTTCTATGCCTAACCTTATGGCTTATGATATTGCTGGCGTTCAGCCAATGTCTGGTCCTACTGGTTTGATCTTCGCTATGAAGAGCCGCTATAGCACACAAGGTGGTACAGAAGCTCTTCAAGCTGAAGCTAACACTGGCTTCTCTGGTACTGGTACACACGGCGGTGATTCTTCATCTGTTGCTGGTACTACTGGTACTGATACTACTGCTGCTGATGGCGTAGAAGATTCATTCGACTTCGGTACTGGTCTTGCTACTGCAGATGGTGAAGCTCTTGGCAACACTGGTTCTGCTATGGCAGAAATGGCTTTCTCAATCGAGAAGACAAGCGTAACTGCTAAGACTCGTGCACTGAAAGCTCAGTACACTATGGAATTGGCACAAGACCTTAAGGCTATCCACGGTCTTGACGCTGAGTCAGAGCTTGCTAACATTCTTTCAGCTGAGATTCTTGCTGAAATCAACCGTGAAGTTATCCGTACTATCAACGTAAAAGCTAAGCTTGGCGCTCAGACTTCTAACGTTGCAGCTGCTGGTACTTTCGACGTTGAGACTGATTCCGACGGTCGTTGGTCAGTTGAGAAGTTCAAAGGTCTCGTAGTTCAGATCGAGCGTGAAGCTAACCAAATTGCTAAAGACACACGTCGTGGCAAAGGTAACTTCATCGTATGTTCATCTGACGTTGCTTCAGCTCTTGCAGCTGCTGGCATGCTTGACTATACACCTGCACTTTCTGCTAACCTCAATGTTGACGATACTGGTTCAACATTCGCTGGCGTACTTAACGGTCGCACTAAGGTCTATATCGATCCTTACGCTACACGTGACTACGTTAACGTTGGTTACCGCGGTACTAACCCTTACGACGCAGGCCTCTTCTACGCTCCTTACGTTCCATTAACTATGGTTCGTGCAGTTGGCGAAGAAGACTTCCAGCCACGTATCGGCTTTAAGACTCGCTACGGTATGGTTGCTAATCCTTTCGCTGGCGGCGCTGCTGGTTCAGAGACTGGTACAAACCGTGCAAACCAATACTACCGCATCTTTGCAGTAGAAAATATCCTCGTATAAGGATAATTAAAAGAGTAGGCTAAACCTACCACTTTTGAAAGGGAGCTTCGGCTCCCTTTTTTTTACGTATAAATACTAGTATAAGTAATTTATTTGGATAATCAATATGCCATATGACTTAAAGGTTAATTTTGTACAAGAACCGTCATCTGTCTTAGCTACGGATTTGAACTATGTAAACCCAACTTCTTTTCAGTTGGTAATAGATAATCTAAAATATCCTAATGCGCAGTTTAATGTACAGCAAGTGGCTTTACCTGAAATGTCTGTTTCGAACCCGGAAATATCCACTCGTCAAAGAAATATACTTTCTACACCATCTAAAATTAATTACGGCTCTTTGGAGCTTACATTCCTTATTGATGAGAAGCTTATCAATTACATGGAAATACATGATTGGATCTATGGATTAACTACAGAGCAAGAGACTAAATCCCTTAAGGTACAGCGGGATTTACAACTGATTATATTAGATTCTAATAACAACGTGGCTCGAGAAATCCAGTTTGTTAATGCACAGCCAGTCAGTCTAGGATCTATCCCGTTTGATATTACATCTTCTGACATTACCTACCTAACCGCAACGGTTGCTTTTGAATATGACTATTTCAAATTTAAGCGAGATGTGATATAATATATACTATATGAATTGAAAGGAACTACGTTATGACTTTAGATCAAATACTTGAAATGTGGAAAAAGGATTCTCTAATAGATGATATCCGACTCGATGAAGCTTCAAAAGATGGAGCAGCACTTCACTCAAAATATCTAGAACTTCTATCCATTAGCAAACTACAGCTTAAAAGGCGTGATGCCGAATTTAAGATTCTTTTAAAGAATAAGTGGCTTTGGTACAATGGTAAACTAACTAAGGATCAGATAGATCAGCTGGGTTGGGAATACGATGCTCTAAACGGGCTTAAGATTCTTAAGGGAGAAATGGATTATTATTATGATGCTGATCCACATATCCAAGAGGCAAACGCACGTATTGATTACTTAAAAACCATGATAGATACTTTAGAAGAAATCATTAGTAATATCAGATGGCGTCATTCTACAATTAAAAATATGATTGATTGGCGTAAATTTGAATCGGGCAGTTAATGACTAACATTAAGGTACAATATAAGAACTTCTCTTTTTTGCAGATTGAATGCGATCCTGGCATAGCAAACGAATTATCCGATTTCTTTTGCTTCTATGTTCCTAACTATAAGTTTATGCCATCATATAAGAATAAGTTTTGGGATGGTAAGGTTAGGCTTTTCGATGTTCGTACGCGAGAATTACCAGCAGGTCTATTTAAGTACCTTAAAGAATTTGCAGATACTCCTGGTAGAGATTATTCCCTAGAGCTAATACACAATAACTATTACGGTATACCAGCAATTCATGAAGAGGTTGATCCCTCTTTTATGAAAGATATAACTTATACGTCTGGTGGAAAGGAGATCTTTCCTAAAGATTACCAGGAAGACGCTGTAAGACATGCGCTAACAAATAAGCGAGCGATGCTTATATCACCTACAGCTTCGGGTAAGTCTCTAATCATCTATACCCTTATTCGATGGTATCTAGAGAATCACGACAAAAAGGTAATTATTATTGTACCTACTACGTCGCTTGTAGAGCAAATGTACAAAGACTTTGCAGACTATTCTGAGTATGATGAAACCTTTAGCTCGGAAGATAACTGCCATAGAATCTATTCAGGGAGAGAAAAGTATTCTGAGCAGAGAGTTATTATAACAACTTGGCAATCCGTCTATAAGCTTCAGGGCCAATACTTTGAACCCTTTGGAATGGTTGTAGGTGATGAAGCACATAACTTTAAAGCTAAAAGCTTAACATCTATACTATCCAAATGTCGTGAAGCAGAGTATAGGTTTGGCACTACAGGCACTTTGGATGGCACAGAGGTTCATAAGCTAGTACTTGAAGGATACTTTGGTCCTGCATACTATGTAACAACTACTAAGAAGCTTATGGATGAAGGGGATCTAGCTTCTCTCGAGATACAGGTACTTCTTCTTAAGTATGCTGACGAATATGCTAGGCTTATAAGTAAAGTCAAATACCAAGAAGAAATAGACTTTATTGTCTCTCATTCACCGCGGAATAACTTTATTGGTAATCTAGCATTAGACCAAGACGGTAATACGCTAGTTCTATTTCAGCTAGTCGAAAAGCACGGAAAGCCTTTATATGATATTATATTAGAAAAGGCGCATAAGAGACGAAAAATATTCTTTGTATCTGGTAACACTGATGTAGATACGAGAGAGAAGGTTCGTGAGATTACAGAGAAAGAAAAGAATGCTATAATCGTTGCCTCACTAGGCACATTTTCAACAGGCATAAATATTAAGAATCTACATAATATAATCTTTGCAGCACCAAGTAAGAGTCAGATCCGGGTGTTACAAAGTATTGGTAGAGGACTAAGAAAGAGTGATGATGGTAGATCTACTAAGTTATTTGATATTGCTGATGATCTACACTGGAAACAAAGTAAGAATTATACACTAAATCATGCAGCAGAGCGAATAAAGATGTATACCTCACAAAAATTTAACTACAAAATTTATGAGATAAAGCTATGAGCTATGGTGAAGATATGTCTTCCTTACAACCAATTCGAAATATTAAATTAACGAATGGGGATCAAATAGTATCTTATGTAAACCCAGAATCATCATCTGAGACATTAGTACTAGAACATCCCTGCCAGCTAAATCTCTATAAAGAAAAAGACTCCAGTTTAACATATTACTTTACTCGATATATGCCTCTTTCAGATGATGACGTAATAAGATTAAATGTTAATGCCGTTGTAGCATATACTAATGTTTCACAAGAAGTAGAAGCTAAATATATAAAAGCAGCTTTACAATATGAATATGGCAGCAGTGAAGATGAAGACGAAGATGACTTTGAAATAGAAGAAGAGGGTTGTGATTCTATAAACATACATTAGTATATCATCCCTCTCCAGAGAAGACTCTCTTATTATATCATATAAACCATGATCTGTATACCCCTATTCTGAAAATAAAATTATATTTACTTTTTCTTTAAAATATGATATAATGTACTTTAGTATAAAAAAATAGGAACTACCTATGTCAGAAATAAAAGTTAAGCCAAAAGATAAACCACACTATGTTAACAACAGGGAATTTTCTCTTTCTATTGTAGACTACGTTAAGAGTGTTAACGAAGCAAAAGAAAAGTGCACTGAAGTACCAATTGTTCCTACATATATTGCTACTTGCTTTTTGAAAATATCTGAAGGACTCGCGCATAAGTCTAACTTTGTTCGATACACCTATCGTGAAGAAATGGTTATGGATGCCGTAGAAAATTGTCTTCGTGCAATAAACAACTATAACATTGAAACAAAAACACGTACAGGTATGCCTAATGCATTTGCCTATTTTACACAAATATGTTATTATGCATTTCTTAGACGAATAGAAAAAGAAAAGAAGCAGCAGGATGTAAAACTTCGATGGATCGAGAAAGCAGGATTCGAAGACTTTATGGATGACGATGAAGGAGGTAATCACGAATTCTTTGATGAGCTACGTAATCGTATTGATAGAGTTAAGCAATCTGATAACGAGTTTAAAGAATTCTCTAAGAAAGAAAAACAGAAAGCAAAAATTAAAGCCAACTCTGGCGTTGAATTGTTTATGGGTTAATAATGAAGATTGCTATACTAAATGATACACACGCAGGTATGCGTAACTCGTCTGACATATTCATTGAATACCAAAGGAAGTTTTATGAAGAGGTCTTTTTCCCTTATCTAAAAGAAAATAACATTAAAGACGTAATCCATCTGGGTGATTACTTTGACCATCGTAAGTTTATAAACTTTAAGGCTCAGAACGCTAATCGTAAGATGTTCCTGGATATATTAAAGCGAGATGGTATTACTATGGATATCATCCCGGGCAATCACGACGTATTTTATAAGAATACAAACGATCTTTGCTCACTAAAAGAACTGCTTGGTTACTACACTTCAAACGTTAATATTGTTATGAAGCCAAAGGTTATGGATTATGCCGGATGCGCAGTTGCATTAATTCCGTGGATTAATAGTGAGAACTACGTGGAATCAATCGATTTTATTAAAAATTGTAAAGCTTCTATCGTTGGCGCACACCTAGAGCTTGTTGGGTTTGATATGATGAAAGGCGTACCAAATGCACATGGTATGACTACAGAAATATTTGACCGCTTTGAAATGGTTCTATCTGGTCATTTTCACACTAAGTCTAGTCGTGGCAATATACATTACCTCGGTTCGCAGATGGAATTTACGTGGGCTGATTCAGAAGATCCTAAATATTTCCATATATTAGATACTGAAACAAGAGAAATTACCCCTGTTAGAAATCCTAACACGATGTTTGAAAAAGTGGTTTACAACGACGAAAAAATAGATTATAATAGTTATGATACTAATCACTTAAAAGACAAGTTTGTTAAGATTATTGTAGCTAAAAAGACTGATCCATTTCTCTTTGATCGATTTGTGGATAAAGTCCAAAGCGAAGATATTCACGAACTTAAAATTGCAGAAACCTTTGAGGAATTCTCTGGAGATAGCGTAAATGATGAATCAGTATCTGTGGAAGATACAACACAGCTATTAGATTCATATATTGATGCTGTAGATACAGAATTAGATAAAGATACACTAAAGGGATTAATGAGGGGTCTTTTTGTTGAAGCCCAGTCATTGGAAATTGTATGATAGCTTTTCGTAATATTAAATGGCGTAACTTTCTTTCTACCGGTAATGAAGAAACGCTTATTCAGTTAGACCGTAGCCCGACAACTCTTATAGTTGGCCAGAATGGTGCAGGTAAGAGCACATTACTTGATGCTTTATCGTTTGCATTGTTCGGTAAGCCTCATAGAAATATAAATAAGCCCCAGTTAGTAAATTCAATTAATAATAAGAATTGTGAGGTAGAAGTAGGGTTTGATATAGGTCAGCATAAGTTTGTTGTTAAGCGTGGTATTAAGCCAGCTAAGTTCGAGATCTGGCAAAACGGTAATATGATTAATCAAAGCTCTGCAGCTAAGGATTATCAGAACTTCTTAGAGCAGAATATACTAAAGCTTAATCATAAGTCGTTTCATCAGATTGTGGTTCTTGGGTCTTCTTCTTTTATACCTTTTATGCAGTTACCAACACCTCATCGAAGAGACGTAATCGAGGATCTTCTTGATATACAGATATTCTCTAAGATGAGCCAGTTATTAAGAGAGAAAGATTCAAAGCTAAAAGAACAGATAAACGGACTTGCCTATGAGCTAGATCTAACCAAAGAAAAGATTACTCTTCAGCAGAAGTATATTCGGGATATAACCGAAATTAACGATGAACAGATCAAAGGCAAGAATAAGGAAATATCTACAATTGAATCAGAGATAGAATCTCTTAAGAATGACAGCACAGAGTGGAAGGGGTTTATAGATGAAAACCTAGAGTTACTCAATACTAGGTTGACTGAATCATCTACCAAGAGAAATCAGTTCCTTAAGTTTGAAGCACAGTTCCAGCAGCAAATCAGTGGCGTAGTAAAAGAAGCTAAGTTCTACGAAGAAAATGATAATTGCCCAACGTGCACACAAAAGATTGAACCTGACGTAAAAGATTTAAAGCTGGCAGAGGCTAAAAAGAAAGCAAAGGAGTTAAGTGATGCACTATCTTCTGCCAATGGCAAGACTGCAGAGTATGACGCTATTATAGAAGAAGTTAATTCTAGCCTTAGCCATATACAAGATCTGAACAATAATATTTCTGGTAACACCAAATCTATAAATAAATCCCTAATCAGAATAAAGGCTATTGAAAAAGAGATAGAATCACTTTCTACTACCCATGGAGATTTATCTGAAGCAAATAGTGAATACAGCAATTTAATAAATTCCAAGGATACATTATCCGAAAACAAGAATCGCATATCATCCGAAAGACTTTATCTATCTGTTGCAGGGGAAATGCTTAAAGATACTGGTATTAAGACTAAAGTAGTTAAACAATATCTTCCTGTTATGAACACCCTAATTAATAAATACTTACAAGTCTTGGACTTCTTTGTTTCCTTTAACCTAGATGAAAGTTTCTCAGAGACTATAAAATCCCGTCATCGTGATAACTTTAACTATGCTTCCTTTTCTGAAGGAGAAAAACAAAGGATCGATTTGGCCTTATTGTTTACCTGGCGTCAGATAGCTAGAATGAAGAACTCTACATCTACCAACTTATTGATATTGGACGAAACCTTTGACTCCTCGCTGGATCATGATGGTGTAGAGAACCTTATGAAGATATTGAATACATTGGATAGTAATACCAACGTATTTGTTATATCACATAAAGGGGATTTACTGGATGGTAAGTTCCGCAATAAGATAACCTTTAAAAAAGAGCATAATTTCTCTAAAATGCTTCTAGCAGGGGATTAAATCGTCATAAATCGTAACGAGGGGTATACAATAGCCCTAGTATACGGTAAAATGTCTCTATCAAATGGAGAAAACAGATGGTTAAACAATCCAAGTCAATCTTAGCTCGCCTTCTTGCCAACGAGAACATTACTGTTCAACGTGGCAATTATCCTACTGCGTACTTTGATGTCGAAAAGCGTGTACTTGGTCTTCCACTTTGGGAAGACTTTGGTAAAGACGTTGAAGATCTTCTGATAGGCCACGAAGTAGGCCACGCACTCTTTACCCCTGCAGACGGTTGGCATGATTCACCTAAAGATCTTAAGATTCCAAGGTCATTCTTAAATGTCGTAGAAGATATACGCATTGAAAGAAAAATCCAATCTATGTATCCTGGCCTTGTTAATTCTTTTAAGAAAGGCTATAAAGTATTTTCCGATCAGAACTTCTTTAAGACAGAAGGTAGAGACTTACAAGAATATTCTTTAATCGATCGAATAAATCTGAAAGCCAAGCTTCGAGACTTAATTGATGTTGACTTCAGCCTTGAAGAAAAACCATATGTGGACAAAGCTTTTAGTACCGAAACTTGGGAAGATGTTCTAGAAGCTTCTAAGGCTTTGTATGAATTTATGAAGGATCAAGAAGAAGACGAAATACCTTCACCTGAAGATTCTAGCGATGAAGAATATCAAGATTTTTCTGATGAGGATCACGAGTCTGAATCATCTTCTACTGGGTCTGAGAGTGATGAAAAAGATACAGAATCCGGCGGTGATGCTCAGTCTTCCAGCGAAGACGATGATGATGATGATAAAGAGGGTGAAGAGGTAAATCAAGATTCTGTCTCTCAAACAGATCAAGAGTCTAACCAAGATCCTGTAGAAGAAGAAAAGGCTGCTAGTGACTCTTCGGATGGGGATGATCAAAGCGAAGAATCTGATATTGAATCAGAAACAGATATGGCTTTTAGAGAAAACGAATCTAAGCTAGAACTTAAAAGCACAACAGGATCTAATCAGCCTAAATATCTTGCTCCTATGTCAAGATTCGTTGCTAGAAATATTATTGTACCATACCCTAAATTAAAAGAAGCACGAATTAAAGCAAAAGAATATTGGTACAGCCACACAGAAAGAGAACTATCAGAAGCATTTAAAGACTTTGAATCCGATACTAAAAAAGTTACATCTTTGTTAGCAAAAGAGTTTGAGATGCGCAAAGCTGCTTTTAGAACTATTCGAGCTTCAGAATCTAACTCTGGCACAATTAACGTTAACAAGTTACATAGCTACAAATACGAAGAAGATATCTTTCAAAAGGTAACAAACCTTGCTGATGCCCAATCTCACGGTATGGTTATGTTAGTAGATTTTTCTGGATCTATGCAGAGCACAATCGGCGATGTTATTAACCAAACTCTAAGCCTAATATCTTTTTGTAAAAAAGTAAACATCCCGTTTGAAGTTTATAGTTTTACTACTCGCCAGCAATGGAATTCTGATATAGATTTGTCAGCGCTAAGCTCTGGAGAAATAGATCCTTCTTCGGTTAGTATGCTACACCTTCTTAGCTCATCATTTGGTAAAACAGATTATCAAGAAGCCTATAGAGAACTTTTCTATACTGGCTATCTGTTTCAAGAAAATAGAAATCAGATCTCCCAGTTAGAAAGGTTGGGAGGAACACCTTTATCTGAAGCCCTTATGGTAGCAGACTTAGTTATTTCTGACTTTAAGAGAAAACACGGGATTCAAAAAACAAATTTAGTAGTTCTGTCTGATGGCGAAGGCTCACCACCAAGAACAGTTTATGAACGATTAGATCCAAATATTTCGGTATCCCATAGTGAATATGCTATTGACTTTAATAATAAGATAGTCAACGTTTACCGTCAATTTATATCTAGTCATTTAGTTAAAGAACTTTCTAAGAAAGGGATAAATACAACTTGTTTCTATATAACCTCTAATAATAGAGATATTAATTCTTGTTCCTATCTAATCTGGACTAATAGCAATAAGAATGATCATCCGAATCGCCTTGGTATTACTGAAGTAGATGAGGAGATCAGAAAAGGTTATAAGAAAGAAAGATTAGTTTTATATAAGGATACGTGTGGGTATAACCAGTTCTTTGTTATTAAAGCTTCTGGTAAATCCCTTGAAACCTCTATAGAGACCTTAGAGATTAGCCCCGATGCTTCTAAGTCACAGATCAAAAAGGCCTTCTCTAAGTACTCTAAGTCTAAGAAGACTAACCGTGTCCTAGCCACTAAATTTGCGGAGGCAATAGCTTAACGTTACGATCTATGACGATTTAGGGGGTTACAGACACCCCCTTTTTACGGTATAATACTCATATAAATTGATAAGGACCTATATTATGTTAAATGAAAAAAACCTACTTAGTGCAATTGCTGAGACTTACCCAGACCGTAACACCGGTGAATTTACACCTAAGGAAATACTTTCAGTAGCTAAAACCTTAGGTATTTCCGATGCTCAGGCCAAAAGGTTTACCGAGTCTAACCCTAGGGTTCGCTGGGGCGTATACAAGCTAAATGGCTTGGTTATTCCATTCGAGAAAAAAGAAACTATTATGTCAGCAGTTACCTCAATTATGAATGATGAGGTCTTTGTACCTCAGAAAGATCCCTCCTTTGTTTCTTGGGGGCACACAAAAGACGTTACTTCGATTGTGCAGTCTAAGATCTTTTATCCAGTATACATTACAGGCTTATCCGGTAACGGTAAGACTATGATGGTAGAACAAGCGTGCGCTAAAGCTAACCGCGAATACGTGCGTGTCCAAATTACCCCAGAGACAGATGAGGATGATCTGATCGGTGGCTTCCGCTTGGTGAATGGCGAAACTGTGTTTAATAAAGGCCCAGTCATCAAAGCAATGGAAAAAGGAGCAATCCTACTCATCGATGAAATAGATCGTGGTTCGAACAAAATCATGTGTCTTCAAGGGGTACTCGAGGGTAAGCCAGTACTCATTAAAAAAACTGGCGAAGTCATTACTCCATTAGATGGCTTTAACGTGATCGCGACTGCAAACACGAAGGGTAAAGGCTCAGATGATGGTCGCTTTATTGCTGCTACTATTATCGATGAAGCTTTCCTGGAACGTTTCACGATTACCCTCGAGCAACCATATGCTACATCATCCACGGAACGGAAGATCGTAGTTAACCATATGCACAAGTTTAACTGCTTAGATGAAAGCTTTGCTGATACGCTTACTGTATGGTCAGAGACTATTCGAAAGACCTTTGAGGATGGTGGTGTAGACGAAGTAATATCAACACGTCGATTGTGCCATATAGTTCAAAGCTATTCTATCTTTCAGGATAAGCTTAAGGCTATTAAGCTTTGTGTATCTCGATTTGACGAAGACACCAAAGAGGCTTTCCTTGACCTTTACACGAAGGTGGATGCAAACCCTGAGACTGTTCTCGAGGACACCTATGATACCAATTCAGCTATTGACAACATTATTGATAACCTATAAGGATATATTATGAGTGAAGGTGTTAAGTACGACCAGGAAAAGCCAGACTATTCTTTAGTCCCATTTGGGGCAATGGATCAAGTAGTTAAGGTACTAACCTATGGTGCTAAAAAGTACGACAGATTTAATTGGGAAAAGGTCGAATCTCGTCGATACCAAGCTGCAGCGTTACGCCATATCTCTGCATATATGCAAGGTGAAAAGATCGACCCAGAATCAGGGGTTAATCATCTTGCCCACGCCATTTGCTCTCTCCTCTTCTTAACAGATTTTGATCTAAAAGAATCGGCAGAGGGGGTTACGGATTCAGTAACAGTACGGTATAATGATAGTCTTAACGTAAAAATAGAAGGAATTGATGATGAAACTAAGTGAAGAAACACTCTCTACCCTAAAGAACTTTGCTAGCATAAACGCTAACATTGTAATGAACCCCGGTAATATCGTAAAGACTATGTCAGAAAGCAAAACTATTATGGGTCAGGCAACTATTCCTGAATCTATACCTAATCAGTTTGGTATATACGACCTAAACGAATTCCTCGGTGTAGTTAGTATGTTCGATGATCCTACCTTTGACTTTGACCCTAATATGAAATTTGTTAAGGTCTCAGAGGGTAATCGTTCTGTCAAGTACTTCTTTTCAGATGCTTCTATCCTAACAACCCCGACTAAAGATATTACTATGCCACCGTGCGAAGTAACCTTTACACTTACCGCTACGGACATGGCAGATATTCGAAAGGCTTCATCTGCTCTTGGAGTAACGGATCTTGTTGTTCGTATTAATCCAGACGAACCACCAAAACTAGTTGTTACAGATACAGAAGATGCTACCTCTAATACCTACGAAGTAGATGTTCCTAATTGTTCGGCCGCTGGCGTAGCGTGTAACCTCGTCTTTAACATTGGCAACTTTAAGTTTGTTAACGATGACTACGATGTTTGTATCTCGTCTAAACTACTATCTAGCTTTACGGCTAAAAACAATAACACCCAATACTGGGTAGCTCTAGAAAAGAAATCAACCTTTGGAGGGTAATATGTCAGAGCAAGAAGATGGTCTATCAGTCGACGACCTAATGAATGTGTTGAGAGTTATTAACACCTCAACAGAACGTGGAGCCTTTAAGGCTAATGAGTTATCCTTTGTAGGAAATGTATATGACAAGTTCGCAAGATTTATTAAACAAGCGCAGGAATCAGAGAGCGTTACAGAATCTGATGAAGTCCCATCAATTGAAGAAGGTGATGCAAATGGTAGTGAATAATCCAGCGGATCGTACCAAGATTCTAAATGCTATTAAGGAATGGTCTAACTCAGCAACTCGTGCTGAAGCAGAAAAAGATCTACAAAAAAATATTGTGGGTGATCTTTCTGATGAGGTAGGTATTGATAAAAAGTATATTAATAAGCTTGCTGTTATGTACCATAAGCAAACCTTTGCCCAGTTCCAGAGCGAAGTAGAAGAAATGGAGGAACTCTACGAATCAGTTACTACTACCACATAGTCTTTTACTTTCTTGTTAAAATGTGATATAATATACCTTTGTTATGGAGTTCGTTATGAGTAAAGATTTTCTATGGTGTGAAAAGTACAGACCGTCTAAGGTGTCTGAATGTGTTCTCCCAGATGGGCTTAAGAGCACATTCAACACCCTAGTCTCTACTGGGGAATTGCCTAATATGCTATTCACTGGTACTGCAGGCGTTGGTAAGACCACAGTTGCTAAAGCTCTGTGTAAAGAACTGGACCTAGACTATATTGTCGTTAACGGTTCAGAGGAGGGTAACATCGATACACTCCGAAACAAGATTAAGCACTTTGCTTCTACAGTCTCTCTTCAAGGAGGCTACAAAGTTGTTATCCTCGACGAAGCAGACTACCTTAATCCGCAATCTACGCAACCCGCTCTCCGTGGGTTCATCGAAGAGTTTTCTAATAATTGTCGTTTCATTCTAACCTGCAACTTCAAGAATCGAATTATTGAGCCTCTCCACTCTCGATGCTCTGTCTACGAATTCTCTATTCCTAACGGAGAAAAGCCTGCTATTGCTGCTGGCTTCTTTGGTCGGGTTATCGATATCCTAAAAAAAGAAAATGTTACGTTTGACCAAAAAGTTGTTGCAACACTTGTAGAGAAATACTTCCCAGACTTCCGCAGGGTCTTGAACGAACTGCAACGCTATTCTGTATCTGGTACGATCGACTCAGGCTTACTTGTTAACCTAACCGAAGACAATGTTAAAGTTCTTATATCTTACCTTAAGTCAAAAGACTTCAAGGGTATGCGTAAGTGGGTAGTGGACAATATCGATACAGAGCCTGCAGCTATCTTTCGCCAGATATATGATAACCTTAATGCTTACGTTAGTCCCTCTTCTATACCACAAACCGTTCTTATCCTTGCTGACTACCAATATAAGAATGCTTTCGTTGCAGATCACGAGCTTAATATCGTTGCCTGCATGGTAGAACTAATGGCCAGCGTGGAGTTCTCATAATGAATCCCTTTGACTACCTTAACAGCATTAACTCTACCAAGAAAGATATAATGGTAGATGATGCATCTGAGAAAGGCTATAGCCCTTACATGATTAATCGTGGGCTATCCTACTTTAACGACACCGTTTTATATGCTAATGAGATGAACCGCTATCACCACCTTGATAACAAGCTTCAATATCATTTTCTTATAAATAGTATCAGACCTAGAAAAAGATTTTCTAAATGGTTAAAAAAGTCTGATCCAGGTTCGGTGGAAGTAGTAAAAGAATATTATGGCTATAGTAATGAAAAGGCTCGCCAAGTTCTTTATCTATTATCTGATATGCAAATTAATGAATTGAAGCAGAGGCTATACAAAGGTGGAAAATAATAATATTAGTGAAGTTGTTGATGACTGGACACCAGGATCAATGCTTGAAGTAACACTGAACGAACCAGATGATTTCCTAAAGGTACGTGAGACACTAACCCGTATTGGTGTAGCATCTCGTAAAGATCGCAAATTGTATCAATCTTGTCATATACTACACAAGCAAGGTAGATACTTTATTACGCACTTTAAGGAACTATTTCTTCTTGACGCTAAGCCGTCTAACCTAACGGTAAACGATATCGAACGCCGTAATACCATTGCTACGCTTCTATCAGATTGGGGTTTAGTTAGTATGGTAAGCTCTGAGAAACTACAAGTCGCACCTCTAAGACAGATTAAAGTTATATCTCATCAAGATAAAGCGAATTGGGAACTTTGTCCCAAATATAATATCGGGAACAGTTAATCCCGGTATAAATAAGTAATGAGATGCGGAATGGTCCGGTCTCATTATACTACTAACCTTGCTATAGAATAGGAGGTCATTCACATGACACTACAGCACTTTCCCACAATGGGACCATCTTTTATCGGATTCGATCGATTAATTAACCAACTCGAAAGATCCGGTAACTATAAAGATACATATCCACCCCACAACTTAATTCGTAAAAGCGAAGATGAATTTTCAATCGAGCTTGCAGTAGCGGGATTTAGTTCCAGTGATATTGATATCCAAGTAGCTAATGGGGTATTAACTATATCTTCAGACTCACAAAAAACTGTGAGTAGCCTAGACAATCAGCCAGACTATATCCACAAAGGTATATCGAATAAGCAGTTTCGTCGAAGCTTTAATTTAGCTGAATATATAGAAGTAAAGCAAGCTGGATATCAAGACGGTATTCTGACTGTAGATTTAATCAGGGTAATACCTGAAGAAAAGAAGCCTAAGAAAATCCCCATTGATACCTACGTAAGTCTTGCGAACTCTGCAGCAGCGGAGTTACTAACTGAGAGTTAATATATTATGAGCAAAAAACCCCGGTATCGCTTTCCCAATCATCCGCAAGGATCAATTGCAGAAAAGATTAAGAGAAGGCGTTTGCAGATACTAATTCACTCGTGTATATATTATGTGCTAGATGATAATATTATTGCTGATGATACATTTGACACATGGAGTAAAGAATTAGTAAAACTAATGAAAGAAAACCCAGACGCATACTCCGATCGGTTTGATAAGGAATTCAAGGATTGGGATGGCGCTACCGGGTACGATTTACGACTAAGAGACCCGTGGGTAATAAGTACTGCCCAATATATACTAAACCTAGAGAGAAATAAAAAATGAATGATGTGAAAGTTATACGATTGTTTTCAGGCGAAGAAGTAATCTGTTTTGGAAAAGAAGTTGATGGAGGTTGGTCAATAGAAAAGCCTGGTATGCTAGTTCCAACAGAAAAGGGAGTTGGTATTATGGGTATGATGCCCTATACTACAATAGAGGAAGAAACTACTTTTATTAAAGATTCAATGATCGGCTTTGTAACAAACCCCGTATCAGGCCTTGAGGAACAGTTCCGATCGATTAATCAAACTATTATTGCCCCCGAGAAAAAGATATTATTATAGTTTACATCTCCTTAGAATTGTGGTATAATAGTATATATTATTAAGAATGGAGATACACTTTGAGCTTTTACACCTCAGTTGCACGGTACGGGAATTCTCTCCTGTATCGTGGCTATAATGATTCTGGACGTCGTGTCCAAAAGAAAGTAAAGTTTAAGCCTACGCTTTACATCCCATCAAATAAAGAACTTGGCTGGAAGTCCATAGACGGTCGCGATGTGGCTCCTATGGTTTTCGACTCTATGCGTGACGCTAAAGAGTTTTCAGACCGATATAAAGACGTCTCTGACTTTAAGGTATATGGTACACAAAACTATATTCACCAATATATTACTGAGACCTTTCCCGATGAATTGGTATTCAATCGCGCCTTTATAAACGTTTGCTCTATCGATATAGAGGTAGAGTCAGACGACGGCTTCCCCTATCCGGAAGATGCCTTAAAGCCAATTAATGCTATTTGCGTAAAGAATAACGTAGACAACATATACCACGTATGGGGTTTAGGTAAATATTCTGTCTCTGAATCAGAGCACGGTGATAAGATTAAGATTAGTTATACAGAATGTGCTTCAGAACGTGAACTACTAACTAACTACCTTAATTGGTGGTCTCGCGAAGAAAACTGCCCAGACGTAGTAACAGGTTGGAATTCCAGGCTATTCGATATACCTTACATTGTTAATCGTATCGGTCGGGTCTTTGGTGAGGACACTGCTAAGCAACTAAGCCCTTGGGGATTAGTCCAATATAAGCAGATCGCTATCAAAGGTAAGCAGATGGACACCTACGATATATCTGGCGTTCAGCAGATGGATTACCTTGATCTATTCCAAAAGTTTGGCTATTCGTACGGTGCTCAAGAATCCTATAAGCTTGATCATATTGCCCACGTAGTTCTTGGGGAACGTAAAGTCGACTACTCAGAATACGGTTCGCTATACACTTTATATAAAGAAGACCACCAAAAGTTTATTGACTATAACATTAAAGACGTAGAGCTCATCGATCGCTTTGAAGAAAAGATGGGTCTAATTACTTTGGCTATGACCATAGCATATAAGGGTGGCGTAAACTACTCCGACACTATGGGGACAACTGCTATATGGGATTCAATTGTATTCCGTGAGCTCAAGCGTCGTAAGGTAGTACCGCCACCTATGGAACCTAAGCAAACCAGATCCTTTGCGGGCGGTTATGTTAAAGCTCCACACATTGGACTACATGATTGGGTGGTTTCCTTTGACCTTGCATCCCTGTATCCTAACCTAATCGTACAGTACAATATGTCTCCAGAAACTCTACAGCAAGAAACTGTAGAAGGCGGTGTAGACCACTATCTAGAAAAAACCGAAAGAGTGGAATCGCAGCATTCTGTTGCAGCTAATGGATCTACATATACTAAATCCCAGCAAGGCGTATTACCAAACATTATTGTTAATTACTACGATGAACGTAAACAAGTAAAAAACGAAATGCTTGCTGCAAAACAGGAATATGAAAAGAATCCATCGATTAAGTTAGAACGCCAGATTAATCAATTAGAAAATCGCCAGATGGCTATTAAGATTCTACTTAACAGTCTCTATGGCGCTATCGGTAATGCTTACTTCCGATACTTCGATCTTAGAATAGCGGAAGGTATTACCCTGACCGGGCAACTGGCTATTCGGTGGGCAGAAAAAGCTGTTAACAAAGAAATGAATAAAATACTTGGAACCGAGGACGCTGATTATGTTATTGCCATCGATACTGATTCTGTTTATGTTAACTTTGGAAAGCTTGTTAACAAATTTAACCCCGTTGACCCAGTTGCATTCTTGGATAAGATCTGCTCTGATCACTTCGAACCAGTATTCGAACGATCCTATGGTAGCCTTGCTGAGATAACAAACGCCTATGATAACCGTATGGTTATGGATCGTGAAGCTATAGCCGATATCGGTATATGGCAGGCTAAGAAACGCTACATCCTTAACGTACACAATAACGAAGGTGTACAATATGCTGAACCTAAGCTTAAGATTATGGGCATCGAAGCTATTAAGTCTTCAACCCCTGCAGAAGTTCGTAAAGCTCTAAAGGATATATTCAAAGTAATTGTAACTGGATCGGAACCTGCTACCCAAAAAGCTATAGCAGACTTTAAAGACTACTTCCTTACCCTACCTCCAGAAGAGGTATCTTTTCCTCGCGGGGTTAACGATATAACTAAGTGGAAGAGTAACACCACGGTCTATACCAAAGGATGTCCTATCCATGTTCGTGGCAGTCTCCTATATAATAAGTGTGTTAAAGAAAAAGGTTTGGAGAAGAAATACGAACTTATCAAGAGCGGGGAAAAGATTAAGTTTTGCTATCTTAAGACCCCAAACACCCTTAGAGAAAACGTTATCTCTTTCCCCATGTACTTCCCGCCAGAACTGCAGCTCACCCAATATATAGACTACAACAAACAATTCGAAAAAACATTTCTGGATCCAATTATACCTATTCTCGAGTCTATTGGCTGGACTCATGAAGAAGTTAACACCCTTGAATCCTTCTTTAGCTAAGGGTTTACATTTTTATGGTATTATGGTATAATAGATCTATTCAAAGGAGATATAAATGACAACAGAATGGGTACAAGATATTAGTGATATGCACCGTAAGTATGGTGTACACGGATGGGTAAGCAAGAAGCTTGTTACTAAAGACAAAGAATCCCTTCGTAAGTTTCTGGAATTTCGAATTAACTTCCTAGTAGAAGAACTACAAGAAACCCAGAAAGCTTTCTCAGAGGGTGATTCAGAAGAAGTTGTAGATGGGCTTATTGACCTATGCGTTGTAGCTATAGGCACACTTGACGCCTTCGGGATCGATGCTGATAAAGCTTGGAATAAAGTTCATTGTGCTAATATGAACAAACTCATCGGTATTAAGGAAAGCAGACCTAACCCGCTAGGACTTCCAGATCTTATTAAGCCCGATGGTTGGAAAGCACCAGACCATAAAGATAATCACGGATATTTAAAAGAAACCTTTTAATGGATATTTCTCTTACACTCTTTAGCTCTGTCTGGGACAACAAGACCCACAGGCAAATGGATCTAAGTAGCTTCGACGAATTTGAAAAGCTATTATATGATTTGTCTAAGGTAGAGCTCAAAGACAAAAAATCTGCACAGCTAATCTCTCCAGCTTCCTATACAGACGGAACAACCAGATCGAATAAAAATGTTGAGGAGTGGTCAGGTTGGGCAGCTGTAGATGTAGATGATCTAGATTGCACAATGGAAACCCTAAATGATATACTTGATGAGCGCGTTGGTCTTTGGAAATATGTTTGTTATTCTACAGCAAGCTCGAAACCTGATCACCCAAAATTTCGTCTTGTCTTCGAACTTGACCGCCATATTAAGGCAGACAAGATCGGACATTTCTGGCATGCCCTCAACGCTGAGCTTGGATCAATCGGGGATAAACAAACTAAAGACCTATCAAGAATGTACTATATCCCTGCGAAATATGCTAATAGTAACAACTTTATCTTCACTCATCATGGGGATGTTATCAATGTATCTGATTTACTTGCTAAGCACCCCTATGTAAGTAAGAAGAGTTCTAATACCCTCTTCGACAGTCTTCCTGAAGAAATGCAAAAAAAGATTATACAGCATCGTAAGGAACAGATGGTTAACACCGATATCAAATGGAACTCGTATCACGACTGCCCGTTTGTTAACAAAAGACTTATTGCTGAATATAAAACCATATCTGAAACCGGTTGGTATCACAAGATGTACCAGCTTATGGTATCCATATCAGCTAATGCACTTAAGAAAGAATACCCTATTACTGTACAAGAGGTTGCTACACTTTGCAAAGAGCTAGATCTTGAGACTGGTAATTGGTATGCAAATCGACCACTTGATAAAGAGGCAGAGAGAGCTATAGAGTTCGTCTATGGGAATATGTAATGAAAGACTTTAATATAAGAGATATTGATCCCGAATTATTAAGAAGTAGAGCAATTGCAGAAGGTAATAAGATCTACCAAGGAAGTACTCGCGGTAATAGAGATTTGCAAGAGGTTCTTACCACCTGCATGCACGGCCAAGCTGCAGAGATTTTCTTAATGAACCAGGGGTTTATTGACGACGATCGGGAATATAAAGATCTATTTGAACCTATCCGCCTAGGTGGGAATTCTATAGAGGTAAAGGTAACCTCTTTTGAAAACTATATTCCCTTTGTATTAAAGCGATGTGCATATAAGATACAATACAAAAACATAAACCACCCTAAAAGAGTTTATCTTTTTATAAACGATAAAAAAAGTCCAACCTATTTCTTTAACGGAATATACGATTGGAACGATAGGGATTTACAATTCTTTAAAAATATGGTACAATATAACATTGTTACAGAGGAATCCTCATGAAAGAATCGCTTAAGGTACTACAAGAATGTGCCGAAATCCAAGCTAAGAAGTCTAACGACTACCAGAACCCAAACTCACGTATAGTTCAAGCCGACTACTATCCCCGTGGTGTATCGACTATTCTCGATATTATTCACGGCAAGGTGCTTCGGCTACGATCTGTTACTGAAGCCATGGAATTGGATCCTTCATATACTCCCAATTACGAATCCGTAGAAGATTCGGCTAAAGACCTAATTAACTATGCATCCTTTCTAGTTGCTTATTCTAGGGGTCAAATCCCTGGTCAAGACCCCTCCAATGACTTCCTAAATCGTCCGCTACAGCAAGTTAACACATCTCCTGAAGATTAGTCAGAGCCCTAAGCGTTACGATTTATGACGATTTAGGGGTATACATCAGGTCTATTATAGGGTATAATACTCATATAAATTAAACAAAGGACCAAATTTATGGCTATAGATCGAATAGAGTATGACAAAGCTTCTAGACTTCGTAACTTTTACTACGGTGATGAAGACTATAAGCTTATCGGGTCTATTAACAAGATCCAGTGCTTTGTCTCTGTTCAGGACGAGGTCATGATGGACGTGACCTTTGTCTCTCCCAAAAATTCTAAGTGTGGTTACACCGTTTGTGAAATCGGTCTAACTCGGGGAAACGACGAAAACCCAGTTTGGGGAATAGATATTACCCGTGTGGATTCACGTTTTCAGGGACACGGTCTTGCTCCTAAGTTCTATAAGTTCTTAATCTCTAAGCTTGGTATTACACTTAAAGCTGGATCTATGCAGTCACCCGGTGGACGAATTATTTGGACTCAGCTATCTAACCTAAACAATGTAACAGTCTATGCTAAGACTAAAAATGGCAAACCCTATCATGTAGATTCAAACGACGAAGGAACAGAATTAGTCTCTTCCGGTCGTTACCAGATCTATGATGGGAAATCTGAAACTGAGCTATTCGCCTTCGCGGCTTAAAGGAAATTATATTATGAATGATTATTTTGAAAAATGTATGCAAGCAGATCGACACGTTGTTAGCGGTAAGCAAATTATGGAATGGGTTACAGAGTCTCTTAAGAGCAAGCCTATGCTAAGCAGCTTAGATGAGGTTAACCTAAAAATGGCTATTGATTGGATTGAAGGAGCGCAGGAATACCTTGACTCTACCAGTTAAGTTGTTTTTAAAAGTATTACGGTGGATAGAATAATGGAAAGAGAATTGATGGAAGTCTTAGCAGGAGGACTCTTTATATTGTCTTGCTGCTACATGGGGTTTGCTCTTACGATGTACTATAAAGCCTCTAAAAATAATAGGAAGCTTTATGATAAAAGCAATGTTAAATATCGTGATGGAGACAACACATGAAGCATAAAGTAAAAGGTAACAGAGACTACGCTGCTCAAGCTAACAAGCTAATAAGAAACCTTAATTTTAATAAAAAATACGAACTCTATGAAATCGTAACTTCTAAGCTTAAGTATCCTATGCATCTTGATGATGTGCGTCTATGTGAGCTTGAAGCAGTTAAGATAGCAATAGAGGAATCAAAGAATATTGATTCAGATCGATTAGCTGGTATTGTTCGCGGTTACGGCACTATGGCTACAGAGGGTAAGCCGGGGAAAGCTCGGTACGGTGAATGAAAATAAAAATAGAAGTTGAAATAGATACCACAGAGGATCGTGACGAGATATTATATTTAATTGAACTGCTTAAAGATATTAAAGAGGCACAATAATGAATTATCCAACATTCCAAAAGGTTATTGACGACCTAGACAAGTCTTATAAGGCGAATCAAGGATTTGCTAATAGATGGAATCCTTACGATCTTGGTAAGTTTACTGTAACTTGGGAAGATGCTGGTTTATCCTATGAAGGTACTATACAGATATGCACGAAGCTTTCGTTAAAAGATTAATTAATAATTTCGATGGTAAGCGTTATATTGCTTTAACGATTGCCTATCAAGAATTCGATCTACCAGATACTTTCTGGAAGTCGATAATTCAGGATGACTTTGGAATGGCTGCAACAATCCTTCTAAATAAGTATCCTGGATATAAAGCAAACTTTATAGCTGAAACATTATGGGAAGGCTAAAAAGTTGTTTACATTATACCAAAAGTATGGTATAATAAACTTATCTTACAAAATAAAGTAAGATTTTTAATATTAATATATAAGGTAAAAATGATATGAGTAAAGTAACAAAAGAGTCAAAAGTACTAGCAGCACTTCAAGCGAATACAGCTAAGGGCATAACAGCCGCTCAGATGACTTCACGCTTCGGTGTAGCAAATCCTACTGCAACAGTCACTGCCCTTCGACAGAAAGGCTTTGCAATCTACGCTAATAGCCGTACTAACAAAGGTGGAGAGACACGTACTTTCTATCGATTAGGTACACCATCAAAAGCAGTGGTAGCTGCTGGCTATAAAGCTCGCGCAGCAGGCGCTTTTTTCTCTGTTAGTTAAAAGCTAAACTCGGAGGGGGTTGGGGCTTATGCTCCAATCCCTTTTTTGGTGTAAGGAGATTATTATGAATAGAGTATCCGGGCGTACATTAAACGAAGGCTTAAGATCATTAAGATTACTCCTTCTTAACCAAGGATATGAAATAGCTACAGAAAGATGGCAAGGTAAAGAACAACCTCCTACCTTCTTAGAAATACTACACGCTGATCTTGTTGCTCCTATGTATATTTCACAGGGCCAAGCATCTGAAGGATGTCGTGCTACACAGCCTTGGGCAGATATACATTTCGAAGAACGCGTATCTGGTATACCCCACAATCCCCCACCGTCACATAAAATGTGGCTTAAAGATACAGAAGATTACCTACAAGATAAAGCCTTCTCGCATTCCTATCCTGAGCGTATGTGGTGTAATACAGATACGAATGGTATTCGATTTAAGTACGGTAATCTTAACACAGCAGTAGAGCTACTCAAGAAAGAACCTAACACTCGACAGTGTTATATCCCTATGTGGTTTCCCGAAGATATTACAGCAGCAGCTCAAGGTGAACGAGTACCTTGTACCCTTGGATGGCACTTCATGCTTCGTGGAGAAGAATTACATTGCTCTTATCATATGCGCTCTTGCGATGTAGCACGCCATTTACACAATGACTTATTCTTTGCAAACGCTTTATGTTTATGGCTTATAGATAAGTCTGGTATCCAAGCAAAGCCAG
>Ga0228627_1000399_pt1 | contig 27414 bp, 23 predicted proteins | sample 33DmetaG_FD_190483 | JGI IMG/M metagenome (GOLD analysis project Ga0228627, IMG submission 190483) | Seawater microbial communities from Monterey Bay, California, United States - 33D | ecosystem: Environmental > Aquatic > Marine > Coastal | place: USA: California | collected 2016-09-28 | reverse complement strand
TTGGGTATGACGATTATTGCAATTATGGTAGTGGCACTTAGCACTAGTGCCATTACTCGCTATTTATCAGGTACCGGCTATGACTGGTTAATTGAATTACCACCAGTATTGGTTTGCTGGTTGGTTTTTCCTCTTTTAGGACCACTTTTAAGAGAGGGAAATCATATACAGGTTGATTTCATTTCTTCAGTTGCATCGTTGAAGCAAACAAAAATACTTAAAGTCCTAATAAACCTAACTGCTTTGTTTGCTTCTATTATATTTTTTAAAGCGGGTTTGGATGCCACCCTTCTATATTATAATTTGGGGCAAATGATGGAATTAGAATTAGATATTCCGATTTGGTGGATGTATTTGTCTTTTCCGATAGGCTTCCTAGTTTTAGGCTCTTTTGCACTTGAGCTTACATTTAAAACAATTTCCGATCTGAAACCACAAGCGCCAGAGGTTAATTGATGTATCTTTTGGCATTTATAGTAGCGTTGGTTTTGCTATCTTTTTCTGTTCCAGTTTTCCTAGTTTTTGGGATTGGAAGCTCTATCGCAGCAATTTTGGGGTTAAGCCTGCCTTGGTCAGTTTTAATTCAAGTGTCATTCGGTGCACTCACCAAACATATACTAATAGCAGTACCTCTTTTTGTATTCGCGGGCACAGCGATGCTCAGGGGTGGTGCCGCTACGAGATTGGTTAGTTTTGCGACTTCTCTAGTAGGCCATTGGCCTGGTGGGCTGGCAATAGCCATGGTTATTTCTATGGGCTTTTTTGCTGCGTTCTGCGGATCGATTTTGGCTGCTATAACAGCAGTTGGAACAATTATGATGCCAAAAATGATAGAGCACGGTTACCCGAAGCCCTTCGTCGTCGTTTTGGCTGCATCAGCGGCATTATTAGAGGCCCTTATTCCACCTTCGAATGCCGCAATTTTATATAGTGCGCTGACGAATGTTCCCGTTTCGCAAACCTTTGCTGCAGGTGTCATTCCAGGGTTAATTTTATTACTTTTTATGATCGCGATTGTTTTGATCAAATGCAGAGATATAGCGGGTACAGATAAAGCAACTGGGATGGAAAGGCTCGCAGCAGCAAAAAAAGCGCTACCAGCGTTAATCACCCCAATTATCATTTTAGGTGGGATTTATGCCGGTTTGCTCACGCCTTCTGAGTCAGCAGCAATCGCAGGACTTTGGGCAGTCATTATGGGTTTTATAATATATCGTGAGTTAACAATTGAAGGCCTTTTGAAATGCTTAAAAGAGACAGCGGCGATAACGGCAGTGATTTTTTCAATCATTGCTACAGCAACCTTTCTCAGTGTGGTGCTAACCTATACCCAATTACCCCAAAAAATAATCAGTTTTTTTACTGATATGGGAGCTGGTATATATGTATTTTGGTTTGCTTTAGCTTTAATTTGTTTGATTTTAGGAACTTTCATAGAAATCGTTCCGGTGTTTTACTTAACAGTTCCGGTATTTGCCGCCCTTGTTTTGTCTTTAAATCAAAATCTTTTGCATCTTTATGTTGTATTTGTAGCTTTTGCAGGTATTGGAATGATTACACCGCCCGTCTGTGTTGGTATATATACAGCAGCTGGTGTGATACGAGAAGATCCTGCCAAAGCGTTTAAAGAGGTACCACTCTTTGTTGGGGTTGGAATTATATACGGTGTTTTGATGATATTCCTACCCGCGGCCTCAACTTGGTTGCCAAGTATTTTAAGATAGTGATTGCAAATCAGTATTTGTCTCTAAGACTAATGCCCCTGAGATCTATTAGTCCGTGTGTCGGTGGTTCAAATCCGCCCCCGGACACCATCTTTCAAAACGATATCAATGACTTAGTTTTCCACTATTAACGTTATGCGTGTATATATCCAAAACACACCTAACACACACTTTTTTGCGTGTTTGAGGGGCTGGATTGCAGGCCTAAACACTGTGTCTTAACCCTAGTGGATGAACAGAGTTCTTCCCTGCGGTGAACGCTTGTACCAAATAGAGCGATAATGAAACGCCAAAAATTTAAATTGCAATTGAAAATAAGACTATTTTGCCATGTGACGTTGGCTCGTTGAAAGGGCAATCTATTGAATTTCCGCCTATAGGAATAAAAATCTAAAAAATTTTAAATAGAAAAATATTGTTCTATAAATTTTGATAATTGTCGTATTTACAGAAAAAATATTTTGTATAAAAGCAAATTCTTAAAAATTGAAGGACTGCGTTATGAAACTTTCACTTTCTATCATTGCCACATCTTTGGGTATCGCTACAGCACCACTGGCTTCGACTTTTGGGCCACTTGTTGAAGCCAAAGATCTTGCGCAAGCATTGGGAACTGAGCAGCCTGTGTTGCTCGATATCCGCAATAAGGGGTATAAAGACTCCCACGTTAATGGCGCACTTTGGGCTCCATACAAGTTATTTCGTGGAACGAAAGAAAATCCAGGTGCGTTAGTCGATGTTAACGTGTTAGAGAAGCATTTAGAGCAATTAGGTTTGCAGCAAGATGAGCCAATAGTCATCATTTCCGAAGGGGATAGCAATACTGATTTTGGTGCAGCAGCTCGCGTTTATTGGACACTGAAGTCAACTGGTTTTCAGGATCTGAGTATTCTAAATGGTGGTCGAATTGCCTGGCGCGATGCAAAACTTCCTCTGAACAATAACCCAGAAACAGCAGAACCCAGTCAATTAGAATTAGAATTTGATACCACGTGGTCTGCTGATACCCAACAGGTTGCATCAATCGTTAGAGGGGAAAGCCCAAGTATTTTGATTGACGCTCGCTTGCCTGTATTTTTTGAAGGTAATAAGGCTCATAGCGCCGCCAAACGGCCAGGCACTTTGCCCGGTGCAATTAATCAATCTTACGCCGTATTCTTTGAAGATGATGCCGCCTCTATAACTACGCCAGCTGATACCGCTGTCTTAAAAGCATCACTCGGAATAAAAGGAGATGAAGAGGTCATCTCATTTTGTAACACGGGGCATTGGGCTGCTACGCATTGGTTTGCCCTCTCTGAATTGGCAGATGTAGAAAACGCAAAACTTTATGCCGGTTCAATAGTTGAATATTCAAACGCTGATTTACCTATGGAAAATACACCAGGCATGTTCAAAAACTTCTTACGCCAAATTGGCTTATGATCTTGGAGAATCCATTATCAGTAAATGCGGGGTTGAAACCCCGCCTATTTTTTAGGTGGGCAGCTTTATTTACTGTAGTGGTTGTTATTTTTCTCTCCGTGGGAACATTTGCAGGTCTGCGGTTTGGCTTAATGATATTAATTGGTCTTGGGTTTGGGGCTACTCTTGAAGGGTTTCGATTTGGTTTTGCTGGACCGTGGCGTGCAATGATTACGAAAAGTGATCCCGCGGGGATCTGGGCGCAGCTTTTGGCGATTGGAATTGTTGCATTATTCGCTATGCCTTTGATAGGTAATCACTCTACAGAAATTACCGGAGCAGCTGCGCCGATAGGTTATGCCATGGTCCTCGGAGCGTTTGTTTTTGGTGCTGCGATGCAAGTTGTTCTAGGATGCGGATCGGGCACTTTGGTGAATGCTGGATCCGGTAACATTGTAGCGTTAATTGCTTTGCCGTTTTTCGCTTTAGGTAGTTTTTTAGGCGCCTTTCATTTGTTTTGGTGGACTGACTTGGGTGTTCTCCCAGTTCAAAAATTAACTGGCTGGGGCGGAGTAGGTATTACTTTGCTAATGATATGTTTCGTAGCTGGTGTGCTATGGTGGAAAGCTGCACCGCAATTTCGGAGAATACCAAAACGGTTAATATTCGCTGCGTTGATTGTATCTGCGCTAGCTTTATCCAATCTGGTTGTTGCAGGCCAACCGTGGGGTGTGGTTTACGGGTTGGGTCTATGGGTTGCGAAAGGTGCGCATTACTCTGGGATAGATTTGTCAGGATCAGTTTTTTGGGCAGCACCGGCTTCTTTTGAACGCATAAACGCGAGTGTACTCACTGACTACACATCACTTACGAACATAGGAATTATATTGGGTGCCTTTTTAGTTGCGTTTTGGCGTGGTGGCTTGTCGCAACCAATACCTCGAATGCAGAGAAAAGCTTGGGCATGGGCAGCGATTGCGGGGCTGTTGATGGGGTACGCTTCACGACTAGCTTTTGGTTGTAATGTTGGTGCGTTTTTTTCCGGCATATCTACAGGTAGCCTTCATGGATGGGTTTGGTTTATCGCAGCGTTTCTTGGATCATACTTTGGGATCTTTATTCGTCCACGACTGGGGTTGGAAACATAGCATGACAAGATTTATTGCTGCTTCCATAACGATAAGCTTGATCGGCGCGTTTCTCATTTTTGATTTGACGCGAGCCGCACCAAATCCTTTCGCTGCTCCAAGTGTTTTTAGCCTTGGTTCAGGGGAGGCGGTTTCTGGAGGTTTCTGTGGATCATTACCGGAAAAATCAACTGAATAAGAGGTTGGACTACAAAACACCCCTAACACACACTTTTTTGCGTGTTTGTGGGGCGTGATTGCAGGCTTAAACACTATGTCTGGACCCTAATGAATGAACAGAGTCGTTGGTCCTAACATTTTGTCTAATCAAAAACGCAGTTTGGTATACTTGTAGATGTTTTGATCCTTAATAATGAAATTGAAACGAGCAAGTTGCGTCCTGCTCGCTCTTTTTCTTCTAATTTGTGGGTGTGAACGTGTATACTGTGCCGTTTTCACCGGCTTGGATAGTTGTTTTTCCAATCCAGCTCGCTCCAACATATGCGGCCCATTTTCCAGTTGCTGCTATACTTGTTATCATAGCCGAACCGTCTGGTTGAAACGCCCCAGTATTGAGCGTTACATCACCGTCTGGATCTACTGATCTGCATACAAACGTTCCGCCAATAGGCTGCGGTGTGGCTCCAAATGCGATGTATTGGTTGCATGTAGCGGTCGATGCTGCTGGAAACCCTTCTGGTGGATTGTCCCAGATCCATACATCCTGTGTAGTCTGCATAACTAGACCGCCAGTCTTTCCCTCCATGACATGAGTATCAATTGTAACTCCAGTTCCATGTCCGCCTAAGCTTCCATGCCCACCTGCAAATACCAACGCAGGAAAGCATATTAATAGTGCCGCAGTAGCTAAATTTTTCATGTTCCAACTCCCTATTTGAACAAACCAAGCCCACCCCTTATCCAAGAAGTCGTCAATATTTACGTTGCGGGAATTTGATCTCGCCATAGCCCAATTGATAAAGATGCCCTTTAATTGAGCAAAGTAGATATTGAGGTCAAAGATTAGGTAAACGCCCTCAGTGTGTTATTGTAGGCATGAGAGGCGCATCGGTGTTCGAAGTCGCTTGAGTTAGCTGCTGATTGTAAAAGTGTGTTTCCGCCATTAAATGCAACCACTGTGTTTTAACCCTGTTGGGAGAACAAAGTCTTTTTAGTGTCTCAGACCTCCGAGATGCAAATAGCTCTCATTATTCATCAGGTAGACCATCGTATGAATATTGTTTTTTCGATAAATCACCAGCCCACAGATAGACCGACATAAAGGCGGACTGTTCAGTTTTAGTTGCATGGGGTAACATAGATGGGTGATATGATCGCCCTCCAACGCCTGCTAACTGGTAGGCCTGAGCGCCACGCTTCCAAAGGCAATTACCCGCGAGCATTATATATATTTCTTCAGCAGGATGTGTTCGGATGCCATATTCTGAATGTGGGAGCATTCCATACAGGCCTATCCGTACTTTATTTGAATGCACTAAGCCATCAGGCCCAAGAAGCTCTACATGCGCTTTGAAAATACTATGTTGCTTATATAATCTACTATTTGAGGTTTCTGGTGGAGCCCAGTCAAAGGGGATCTCTAGGATCAAGGAACAAATGGGATGAGCGTACTCATACTGCATCGTATTGATGAAGTCTGATGCCAAAGGTTTTCCTGACCCTAAAACGAGTGGTGTATGCGCATTTGCAATCAGTTCTTGCGAGGCGAATCTTTCAATCTCTTGATTTCCGTTGAATACTTCAGCTAATTTTAGAAAGAGATTTTTGTTGGCCAACTTTGCATGTCCTGTGATTGGAGACAGCTATAAAATCTATGCGTTTAAGATTTTGATGTATTTTATTTATGCATCGTTTTCTTGCGTTCACGGGTGACACGCGTTGCTTCATCCGTTCCGTCATTGAACGTTCCAAACCATCTATCCCAAGGCATTTCTTGATTGCCATAGTTGCATTCGTAATATCGGTGATGCAGTTGGTGATAGAACGTCCCTAACGCTAATCGGCGTTTGTCTTTAATCAGCAGATCTTCATAACCAGTATGGGTTATAGCGGCACCAGGCCCTTGGTAAATAATATGGAAAATCAAGTGTATTGGGTGGCTGGCAACAAACCAGTGAATGCATAGGGATGACAGATAAAGAAAATGCTCAACTGGATGCATGGATAATCCAGACCATGGGCCAATGTTGACGTTGCGATGATGTAGAGAGTGCACTTTTCTGTAAAGGAGCGGGACATGTAACAACCTGTGCACCCAATAAAAATGAAAGGCCGACCATATTGGGAGCAGCAAAAATGCCAGAAGAAACCAAATAGGATTTGAGCTGAGCGTTACGGTAGGCGCATATCCATTGGCCATCATCCACATTGTAACCACTTGAAAGGCGGTTAGTTGAATAACGCCTGAGCCAAGCGACCAAAACATATTGTCTTTAACCTGATCAGAGAAATTCCAAAGTTTGTTGTTTTTGCCTTGGTCGCGACGGTCAAATTTAAGGTTCTTGTTTTGTTTATTGTACTTGATGAACCAAAGATGCAGCCCTCCGGCAATACTGCTTAATAGGGCAAGGTTGATTATCCAAACCTGGGCTATCCAGCCAGAAGAAAATTCCTTAGCGGTTTCCAAATCTGGATAGACCCAAATCCACAGTAAAATGGCGAGCAGCAACATCAGAACACGTTCGGATAGGTTTAACCAGTTGGTCCGGAGCCAGTTTGCTGCGAAGTTTGGATCTGGTGGCCATTTGAATATAGAATTATCAGCCAGCGGTAACTCTGGATGATAATTCCAGTTTGAATTTGATGGGGTTTTGGAATGTTCTGTCATCATACTCTCCGCGATCGGCAATACTCAGCGTAAGCATCCAATCCTTGCGCGCGCCAATTTAAACGACATCCGAATTGTGAAAAAACGACTAGTATAAAAACGTGGTCTTTTTAAAGCCTGAGCAGTACGGCACGCTTTTGATTGTTATTAACGATAAAATGAATTGCTCAAACTTACGTATGATCTAGAGACAACATATGGCTTGGTCTCTCATGTCTCGCATTTATCCAAACCTATCCGGGCTCGCCTTGGGAATGTGGAGGGATTAGAAAACAGTGTGGGATACTGTTTGCCCGACACATAGTATAATGAGCGGTTTAACGGGACATTGCGAAAAGAAGCGCTTAACGCTGAATGGGTCCACACCACAAGACAAGCCCAGATCGCCATCAATGTTTGGCTTAGGCAATAAAACCGTATCAGGCCATATCACGCATTGAACATGAAACCACCAGTACCAGAAACCTTATTAGAGAATATAAAAATTAGTAGTACTGAGAAATGATGCTATACAAGTTATTGTTTTTTAGATATTTCACTTTTATTTTCAATCTACTAAATTTTTAGTTTGACAGTTATATTTCCATAATATTACGATATCATTATCCGGCAAAGACCGGTTAAAAATTTTTCGGGAGGATATACTATGCGTAAGTATTTACTCTCTGCAACGGCGGCTTTGGCTGTCATTGCAGGGCATGGGACTGCTATTGCCGATCAGGCAGCAGCCCAGAAATGGATTAACCAAGAATTCCAGCCATCGACCTTGTCAAAGGATGAGCAAATGGCCGAAATGAATTGGTTTATTGAAGCGTCAAAGCCTTATAGTGGCATGGAAGTAAATGTTTTATCCGAGGGCATTCCAACCCATGGATATGAAAGCGAAGTGCTGACCAAGGCGTTCGAAGAGATTACTGGAATTAAGGTGAATCACCAGATTCTGGGCGAAGGTGAAGTGGTGCAAGCGGTGCAAACGCAGATGCAAACGCAGCGCAACCTTTATGATGGGTATGTGAACGATTCTGATTTGATTGGAACCCATTCACGTTTGCAATTGGCGTATAACCTAACGGAACAAATGGCCGGCGACTGGGCTGCAACAACATCGCCCACGCTTGATCTAGACGATTTTATGGGCATTCAATTCACAACAGGTCCCGATGGCAACCTGTATCAATTGCCTGACCAGCAATTTGCCAACTTGTACTGGTTCCGCAAGGATTGGTTTGACGATGCCGACAACAAGGCGGCGTTTAAAGCAAAATATGGGTATGAGCTGGGTGTTCCAGTAAACTGGTCTGCTTATGAAGACATTGCCGATTTCTTTTCAAATGATGTGAAAGAAGTGGATGGCGTCGCTATTTATGGCCATATGGATTACGGTAAACGTGCGCCAGATCTTGGTTGGCGGATGACGGATGCGTGGCTGTCAATGGCTGGTACCGGTTCCAAAGGTGAGCCGAACGGTGTGCCAATTGATGAATGGGGCATTCGCATGGAAGCGGGATCGTGTAACCCTGCCGGCGCCTCTGTCTCACGTGGCGGGGCGGCAAACGGCCCAGCGGCGGTATATGCAATCCGCAAATGGGATGAGTGGCTGCGCAATTATGCCCCTCCCGGTGCCGCATCCTACGATTTCTACCAATCTTTGCCAGCCTTGGCCCAAGGCAATGTGGCCCAGCAGATTTTCTGGTATACAGCGTTTACGGCAGATATGGTGAAGCCGCAGTCAGAGGGCAACAACACGGTTGACAGTGACGGCAACCCCTTATGGCGGATGGCACCTTCACCGCATGGTCCATATTGGGAAAAAGGCCAAAAGGTTGGCTATCAAGATGTGGGATCTTGGACATTCTTAAAATCCACCCCATCTGAGCGTGCGCAAGCGGCCTGGCTTTACGCGCAATTCGTGACGTCAAAAACTATCGATGTGAAAAAATCACATGTCGGTCTGACATTTACGCGCGACAGTTCGGTCAACCATGCCTCGTTCACCGAGCGTGCTCCAAAACTGGGGGGCTTAGTCGAATTCTATCGCTCACCTGATCGCGTCGCTTGGTCACCCACTGGGATCAACGTTCCTGATTATCCAAAGCTGGCCCAAATTTGGTGGCAGCAAATCGGAGATGTGAATTCAGGTGCGTTTACGCCACAGCAAGCGATGGATCGCTTGGCCGAAGAAATGGATATCACCATGGCACGGATGCAAGCTGCGGATGAAGCTGCCAATGTCTATGGCGGATGTGGTCCTCGTTTGAATGAGGAGCAAGATCCATCTGTATGGTTGGGTAAAGGCGGCGCGAAAGCGAAGCTGGACAACGAAAAACCACAAGGTCAGACGGTAAACTATGATGAACTCGTAGCCCGTTGGAATAAGTAACAAAGTTTGGCCCTATCCAAATGGGGCCAATTCAGGCCAGAGCTGTTGCCAAGCTCTGGCCGTTTCATAATGATACACCGACATTGAATGTAGAAAGATAACCAATGACCTTAGAGCTGAGAGGGGCGAGTAAAGTGATCCGCGGGATCACGCATATCAAACCAACATCGCTGCTTTTTGAACCGGGTCACTTTAACGTACTTCTGGGTCAAACAGGCTCTGGAAAGACCTCGATGATCAAATTGATGGCGGGTTTGGACCCTTTGGCAACGGGTCAAATATTGATGAATGGAGAAGATGTTTCAAAGCTGTCAACGCAAAAGCGAAATATCAGTTTGGTGCATGAGTTTTTTGTGAATTACCCCCATATGACCGTTTTCGACAATATCGCATCTCCGCTGCGCGTAGCGGGTATGGCCAAGTCAGAAATCGCCGGGCGTGTGGAAGAGGCTGCGGATATTTTACAGCTGCGCCCAATGTTGGCACGACGCCCCCATGAATTAAGCGGAGGCCAACAACAGCGCTGCGCTTTGGCGCGCGCCATTGCCAAGGAAAGCCGCACGGTGTTTTTAGACGAACCGCTTGCAAATCTGGATTATAAGTTGCGCGAAGAACTGCGCGAACAATTGCCTGAATTATTCGCGGGGCGCGGAGCCGTGGTGGTATATGCGACTTCTGAGCCGGAAGAGGCGTTGCTGTTGGGCGGAAAGACGGTGCTTATGGATGACGGGGTTACAACCCAATTCGGTCCGACGGCTGACATTTACCGGTCCCCGCAAAGCCTTGCCGCAGCTCGGGTCTTTTCCGACCCTCCAATCAACACAGCCATTATTGTTAAAAAAGGCGCTTTGGCGCAAATCGATAATGGGCCCAGTTGGCCGCTAAGCGGAGACGCGGCCGTTTTGCCAGATGGTACTTACACAATGGCAATTCGCCCCCACCACGTTACCCCTACGGCCCAAAATGCGCAAAGCATCGCCGTTCCAGGGCGCGTTTTGGTAACAGAATTATCCGGCTCGGATTCCAGTGCGCATTTCCAAATGGGCGCAGATAGCTGGGTGTCTCTTGCCCATGGCGTCTACCGTTATAATGTGGGGCAGGAGCATGAATTTTTCATGGATGTCAGCCAAGCATTTTACTTCGACCCGGATGGGAGGTTTGTTGCCTGATGGCCAAAATAACGCTGTCTAAATTGCGCCATTCTTATTTGCCTCACCCTGCAAATATTCAGGATTATGCGCTCAAAGAAATCGACCTTGATTGGCAAGATGGTGGCGCCTATGCGCTGTTGGGGCCGTCGGGATGCGGAAAATCCACCTTGCTGAATATTATTTCGGGGTTGTTAAAACCTTCATCGGGGCGCATTTTATTCGATGATCGCGATGTCACCGATCTTCCACCTGATCAACGCAATATCGCTCAGGTTTTCCAATTCCCAGTCATTTATGACACGATGACGGTGCGCGAAAACTTTGCTTTTCCGCTGCGCAATCGCGGCGTCGATGAAGACAAAATCGCCAGCCGGGTGGTGCAAATTGCCGCCTTGTTAGAGGTTGAAGACATGCTCGATATCCGGGCATCAAATCTATCTCCCGATAATAAGCAAAAAGTATCTATGGGGCGCGGGTTGGTGCGCGAAGATGTGAATGTGGTGATGTTTGATGAGCCTCTGACCGTCATTGACCCTCATTTGAAGTGGAAATTACGGTCCAAACTTAAAGAACTGCATCAGCGGGTTGGGGCTACGATGATTTATGTCACGCATGATCAGACAGAAGCTTTGACCTTTGCCGATCAAGTGGTGGTGATGCAAGAGGGCGAGGTTGTACAAATCGGCACCCCAGTGGAATTATTCGAACGTCCACAGCATGTTTTCGTAGGGCATTTCATCGGATCTCCGGGCATGAATATCCTGCCGGTTACGCTGAAAGATGGCGAGGTACTTTTTGAAAATCATGTGATGGCGTTGGAAGGACCTGTAATTGGATCAGGCGGCCAGCTTCAATTGGGAATACGTCCGGAATTTATTTCCTTTGCCGAGAACGGCATTCCGGGCCAAGTTTATAAAGTTTCTGATGTTGGGCGGCATTCTATCGTGGAAGTTGTTGTAGGTTCCAGTCACATCAAAGCCGTCGGTGCAGGTCAGATGCCCGCGAAAGGCGATTGGGTGAATTTGGCATTTCGTCAAGATCACACGCGGCTTTATCGGGATGGATGGATCGCAACGGAGGCACAAACATGAAAACTGAAAATCAGAAAGCATGGTTTTTCGTTTTGCCTGTTTTGTTGTTGGTTGCCTTTAACGCGTTGGTTCCAATCATGACGGTTGTGAATTATTCGGTGCAAGAAACCTTTGGAAACAACGTGTTTTTTTGGCAGGGGGTGGATTGGTTTGAACAAATCCTGCGCTCTGAGCGTTTTCAAGCCGCGTTGGGTCGGCAATTCTTATTCACAGCCTCAATTTTAATTATTGAAGTGCCTTTGGGCATTATCATTGCACTTTCTATGCCGCGCCAGGGGATCTGGGTTTCGGTTTGCTTGGTCATGATGGCGTTGCCGATGTTGATCCCATGGAATGTGGTTGGGGCCATGTGGAATATTTTTACCCTGCCTGAAATCGGTCTTTTGGGATATTTGATGAACAATGTTTTGGGCATCACTTACGATATGACACAAAATCCCTTTGCGGCTTGGGTGACCATTATTGTGATGGATGTTTGGCATTGGACCTCGCTTGTGGTGCTTTTATCTTATGCTGGGTTGGTCTCTATTCCCGACGCCTATTATCAAGCGGCTAAAATTGATGCCGCATCACCCTGGAAAGTGTTTCGCTATATTCAATTGCCGAAAATGAAGACGGTGCTGACCATCGCCATTCTTCTGCGCTTCATGGACAGCTTCAATATTTATACGGAACCTTTCGTCTTAACCGGTGGTGGTCCTGGCAATTCAACCACCTTGCTGTCGATTGATTTGGTGAAAATAGCGCTTGGTCAGTTTGATCTGGGCCCTGCGGCGGCAATGTCTTTAATATATTTCGCCATCACCTTGTTGGTGAGCTGGCTGTTCTACACTTTGATGACAAAGGATGATCGAAAATGAGAAAACGGTCATTAATTCCGATTATCTATATTCTGTTTCTGATGTTGCCTATTTATTGGTTGGTGGCAATGAGCTTTAAAACCACGGGCGAGATTCTATCTGGGTTTAGCCTGTTCCCGCAAACATTTACCTTTGACAACTACCGCGTCATTTTCACCGATCCAACTTGGTATTGGGGCTATTATAATTCGATCCTGTATGTATCGCTCAATACAGTTATTTCCGTCAGCGTGGCGCTGCCTGCGGCCTATGCTTTTTCGCGCTATCGGTTCTTAGGCGACAAACAATTGTTTTTCTGGTTGCTGACAAATCGTATGGCTCCGGCGGCTGTATTCGCCCTACCATTTTTTCAGCTTTATTCCTCGGTTGGTTTATTTGACACCCATTTGGCCGTTGCGCTGGCGCATTGCTTGTTCAACATCCCCTTAGCGGTTTGGATTTTAGAAGGCTTTATGGGGGGGGTTCCCAAAGAGCTAGATGAAACCGCCTATGTTGATGGGTATTCTTTTCCAAGGTTTTTCATCTCTATCTTTTTGCCAACGATCAAAGCTGGAGTCGGCGTTGCAGCCTTCTTTTGCTTTATGTTTTCATGGGTCGAGCTTTTATTGGCTAAAACGCTGACTGCAGTTGCGGCAAAGCCTATTGCGGCAACGATGACCAAAACGGCTTCTTCTGCCGGATATGAATTGGGTTTGCTGGCTGCCGCCGGAACGCTGACCATTATTCCGGGGGCAATCGTTATCTATTTTGTACGCAATTACATAGCTAAGGGTTTTGCCCTGGGAAGGGTGTGATGTTTCGCTTTATTTCATTCCTATTCTTGGTTTTGCCATTGAATCAAGCGCTCGCCACTGGTTGGGGAAAAGTGGCGGCAAAAAAAGAAGAGGTTGGATTTTCTTGGACGGCCCCGTTATGGCCAGATTTTTGGATGGCCTGGACACCGGCTACATTTCTGCTGTTTTGCGGAATCTTCTCAGCGATGGCAGTAATCACCGTTTTGGAAATACGTCGACCGGGTGGCGATGAGCGGCGCGGTGTGTTGGGTTTAACGACCACGCGCGGTGATAGATTGTTTATTTCGTTATTGGGGGCAGCTTATATCTTTTTGGCGTGGCTTGGCGTGATGGGGCAACCATTATGGTGGCCAGTGGCGATCAGTATTGGGTGGATGGTTTTCTGCTTTTGGAAAGTGTGAAATTTCACTTTGGAATTAATGATGCTTCGTGTTTACTGATATGGTAAGCACGGCAAACATAGCCCGAGGACCAAATTTAATGAGAGAGAAGAAAAAACATGAATTTCTGACTGAAGTTGAGTTGGAATTTATGAGTAAGCTTTGGACCTTAGGGGAAGCCACTGTGCGCGATGTGCTGGACAAACTGCCGAATGAGCGTGGTTTGGCCTATACATCCGCAGCAACAATACTTCGGATTTTAGAGCAAAAAGAATTTGTTACCAGCCGCAAAGAAGGCAAAAGCCATGTTTATCAACCGGCTTTGGCAAAACAGGCTTATCAAGCGCGCTCGCTAAAAGATCTGTCCACCAAATTGTTTGACGATGCGCCTGCCTCTTTGGTTGCACGTTTGGTGAATGACGATTCTCTGACAGAAGAAGCCTTGTCTCAAATCCGTGAACTTGTGGATAAGAGGTTAAAAAATGATATCGATTAGTGCAATTTTAGATGTTTTTATCACATTAAATATTTTGATTTTAGTAGCATTTTCCGGGTGGTGGATCTGTCGCTATCTATTACGATCCTTTGGCTTACAGCATGCTTATCGAAGCCACTTGAAACTTTTGAACGCTTTATTCTTGGCCATTCTTATTTCCCCTGCTTTGATTTTAATGTTGAATGCTTTGCAAACACACGGGTTTACCGCGCATTTAAAGTTCAATCTGTCGGATCAAGTTGTCTCGCATTATTTAAGCGGTGGATTTGATATGAAAGCGTCCGATTTAGAGCGTCTTTTGGCAGTCCGGGGCGCTGTAACCGAAAATGTAGCAAATGCTGCTGGATGGGGCGCGTCAAGCATAATTGCCGTCTTTCTATTGGGGGGTGTGATATCTGTTGGGAGGCTAATTTTTTCAGCATTTTGTCTCTACAGAATAGTGCGTCAAAGCCACGCTTGGCGTAAGTTGGGGCGGGTAAAAATCGGTTTATCTGACCGGATATTGGTGCCTTTCTCAACGCGTGGTTTGCGAAATTACTATATTGTGATCCCGTCCCATATGCTTGGCCAAAAGGATGAGATGAAAGTATCTTTGGCGCATGAGCTGCAGCATTTGCGGCAAGGCGATATCGAATGGGAGATTTTACTCGAAGTTTTAAAGCCAATCTTTTTTTGGAACCCGGCTTATCACGCCTGGAAGCGGCAAGTGGAACATTTGCGCGAATTAAGCTGTGACAGCGAAGTGCTAAAAAAAGGTCGGGTTGATATCGTTTCTTATTGCGAAACTTTGCTATCCGTTTGCCAAAGAACCCTACGCAAAGATCGAAGCTTTTTGATCGCGTTTCCAAAGGTCACCTTGGTGACAGCAGATCGCTTGTCTTGGCGAGAAGGTAGAAAAAGCTTTTTAGAACAGCGGGTCGTGTCGCTTCTTCATGCCAATCATATGCGGCGCCCGCGTATTTTGACTCTCTGTTTCATTGTGCCGCTTGTGGCATCTGTGCTGTTATGCGCAGTGGCGATCCAGCGTTCAGGTGATTGGAGCCAAGATCGGCTCATGCTATCCACAATCGTTAATTTAGAGCGGTTAGATCAAATAAATTCTCAAGCAAGCACGCTGGGTGCTTGGAATTAGGCGGCGCCCGTTAGCGTTAAGATAGACGCTTGGAAATGCACGGAACACAAACAGGCCGGAAACCCGGCCAAGAAGCTTGACGCAGCTGAAACAATGCAGTTTGCTTGATAATTCTTTAACGTTTTCTAGGAAAACCCTCCGGACATTTTTTAGATTCATCCATATTGCCTACACTCGTATCTCTCTTCTTTAACAAGGGAGAAGACATAGTATATACCGATCACGCTGATATAAGCGGGATACACACGCATTCTCCACCTGTCGGTCGTCAAGGGTTTCGGAATTCTGAGGGGCTTTCGTAAAGGAGGCTCTGGATCGGCTACTGTTTGAGCACAAGCAATACCATAGATGGAGCAGAGCCTCTTTTAAATCAGGCAGCTCTCTGCCTCACATAAAAAAAGATGAGCAGTCGCCCTATCTCAACCAATCATGGATGAAAAGATTGGGAAACTTCTGCAGAACCTTCAGAGCATAGAAGGTAAGTTGAAAGACATCACAGGTTAGGAAGAAGCCGTTTCTAATCTGCTATCATATATAGACCTTCATGATTTAGAAGGTGATCTTGAATTTAGAGAATTGGTTTCTGAAATTTCTGCGAGGCAAAAGGGAAACATACGAGGCGACCGAAGGGAGGCCTCTTTGCATGAATATGCTGCTAAAATGGCAATAACAAAAATTCACGATGCATATGCGGAATAGTTTTAACCGCCCCACAGCAGAACTGGGTGTTCAACTTGCAATTAAAGCGGTTAGGATGATCTCTAGAGTAACGCAGTATTCGGCCAAGCAATTTTAGACCGAGAGGGGTTTTTCGATGTCAGAACACAACGGCGGATGTCTGTGTGGTGATCTCAGATATAAAGTGATGGGAACCCCTGAGATCGGTGCCGTGTGCCATTGTCGATATTGTCAACTTCGAACGGGATCAGCATTTGGTACGCTTGCGTATTTTAAAGATGAAAACTTCAAAATCACCGCAGGTAAAGCTAAGGAATACACTTTTACGAGCGAAAGTGGTACGCAGTGGGAAACATTCTTTTGCGATACCTGCGCGACAACTGTCTTTATCAAATTAGAAGTAAGACAGGGATTAATCGGGGTAACTGCAGGCACGCTTGATCCACCCACATTTTGGTTTGAGTTAGACAGAGAAGCATTTATGCGTTCCAAAGCAACTTTCGTGGGAGACATAAATGCAAAAGAGACCCATGAAACAATTGCATATTACGCTCCAAAAATTGATGAACCCAAACGCAGAAAAGGTGGTTAGATGACCCATACTGGAAAATGTTATTGTGGAGATATTCGGTTTGAGTTTGAGGATCCGATACAATCTCAATTGCTCTGCCATTGCAGAGAATGCCGCTATCTTTCGGGCGGTGAAGCAAATGCCTCTATCGTAATTTTGGAAGAGACGTTTCGTGTCACAAAGGGTGAACTGAAAACATTCTCAAGGCGTGATTTAGACTCCCCGCGGATCAGATATTTTTGCGGAAATTGTGGTACGCATATCTGTGTCAAAAGCCCTCCTCGACCGGGCATGTTGGTTTTGAAAATTGGCACATTGGACGATCACTCTTGGTTTAGTCCTAAGGCAGCAATTTTTTGCATTGATCAACAGCCGTATCACATCATACCCAAAGATGTTCCAAGTTTTGAAAAAACGCCGCCACCCAAGTGATAATATTTACTGGAGAAGAAATTATTTCTGATGAAATTTAAATAGTTTCTGCGCGTGAATTTACGCACAATCTACGCGTTCAAAATCCACATTGCCTGCGTGATAAACCAATTCCAGATCCGCGCCATCTAACAAAACCGTCTCTGACCTATTCTTGTGAATGAATTTGTTGCAAGCTGCGTCAAAGTCGTTTTTTATGCGATGTTTTTGGATCTTTTATTCGTTTGCAACATACCCTTTGAGATCATTGCAGATTTCTTTGAGGCAAATCTAACATATAAGGTGTACCCAAATCCTGAATTTAGGTAAAGAAAATGCGGCGCAACATGTCTAATGTTTGAATGCTCTATCGCTAAAGTTCCCATCACTGATCACTCAACATTTATCATTAACCCGTCAGACTATTGATAAAGGCAATTCCTTGCGCTGATTGGTTCTGCTCTTATTGCCTCTGGCAATCAGAAATATACCCAGAGGCACAAATAACGAAGCTCACCTTTAAGGTATCTGAATTTTTTTCTGAAGGAATATTGAGCCTTTCTTCCTACCATTTTTAATTTGAAAAGGCAGAGGCTTACGCACAGGGGAGCCCCGTTTATCGTCACCCCTCTTGCTCGTTTCGCCAGACTGATTTCGGATCTTTGGAAGACCGTTGAGAGCGCAGTAGTAAAGCTCTTGCATTGCAAAATTTGGATTTGAAATTGGATGGCTCTATACCGATTGGGAAACGACTTTTTCGACCCTTGGCGGCGTCTATCCGTTCGAAATCGAAACCCTTATGGAAAGGCAATCTTTGGGCACCCCACTCTTGCACGCAATCTTCCGCAAAGAGGCCAAGGCCATTCGGCTCGCGCTTTTCGGGAACCGGCTTGCCCTGCGTTTTGATTCCGATCGCTTCATTGCCATTCTTGGGTATTTGGGGGCAAAACGCAGCTGTGGCCAATTCACATAAGCAGGTGCACTCTATCTTGATAGCTCAAATGGAATGATCACGCCTGAACGCTTTTAAGCGACCTTGTCCAGAGGTTCACGGCCGTTGAAGAATTCTATCAGATTTTGAACCACTCTATTTCCCATCTCGTTTCGGGTCTCGATTGAGGCACTGCCCAAATGGGGAAGTACGACTAAATTATCGCATTGTAATAAATGGGATGAAATCTTTGGTTCGCCCTGATACACGTCCAAGCCGGCGCCGCCGATACATCCAAACATCAGCGATTGCGCGAGCGCATATTCATCGATCACCTCTCCTCTGGCCGTATTTATTAAAAAAGCGTCTGGTTTCATCAATTCGAGCCTGCGGTTATTCATCAAATGGCGATTTTCAGCGCCGCCCGGACAATGCAGGGACACAAAATCGCTTTGCGGCAATAAATCATCAAGCGTCGCAACTTGCGTGGCATTATACCGTTTGAGAATTGCCTGTTTTACCGCAGAGCGATTATGCACCACGATCTTCATCCCAAAGCCATGATGGGCGCGCTGCGCCATCGCCTGTCCGATACGGCCAAACCCGACAATTCCCAATGTTTTTCCTGTCACTTTAGACCCCATCATATGCGTGGGGCGCCAACCTGACCAATTACCAGAGCGGATTTCACGCTCGCCCTCGCCGGCCCGCCGCGCAACCATCAACAAAAGCGTCATCGCCAAGTCTGCGGTGCAATCCGACAAAACATCGGGGGTATTCGTGACGGTTATTCCCAATTTCTGCGTCGCATGGGTATCAATATGGCTATAGCCAACACCGTAATTTGCTAATATTTTTGTGCGCGCCTGTGCCATATCCAGCACTTCGGGGCCCAATTTATCGGTGACCGTTGGCAAAATTGCATCAAAATCCGAAAACGCCTGACGAAAATCGGTTGCGTTAAGGGGGGTGTCTGAGCGGTTGAATACAGCGTCAAATTCCTCCGATAATTTGCTTTCGATTGCCGATGGCCAACGCCGCGTTACCAAAACGCGTGGTTTTTTATTCATGATTAAGGCTCCACTCATCACGCGACCTCTTTCAAAACGTCTGCGATTGTATCACCGATGACCGCGGGATTAGGAGCAACGGTAACGCCCGCCGCAGATAGGATTTCAACTTTTTCACTTGCGCTTTCGCCAAAGGCCGAGATTATCGCGCCAGCATGGCCCATCGTGCGCCCTTTCGGCGCGGTTAAACCCGCCACATATGCCACGACTGGTTTTTTCACATGGTCGCGGATATAGGCCGCTGCTTCGGCTTCTTGTGGCCCACCTATTTCGCCGATCATGCAAATGATATGCGTGTCATCATCTTCCTCAAAGCGCTGTAATAGATCTTTAAATGAAGATCCGTTAATCGGATCCCCGCCGATCCCAACCGATGTAGATACTCCTACACCATGGGCTTTCAGCTGTGCCGCAGCCTCATATCCAAGGGTGCCAGAGCGACCGATGATGCCAACATGACCCGGCAGGTAGATATGGCCGGGCATGATCCCCAATAAAGCCTTGCCAGGGCTGATTGTGCCCGCGCAATTTGGCCCCGTCAGGACCATCCGCCGATCTTTGGGATATCGATACATATACCGTTTGACCTGAATCATATCCTGAGCAGGGATGCCATCGGTGATGCAAACGCAGTATTTAATGCCAGCATCTGCGGCTTCCATAATACTGTCAGCGGCAAAGGGGGGGGGCACAAAGACCAGACTGGCTTCTGCATCTGTCTGCGCAACGGCCTCTTCTACGGTGTCAAAAACCGGCAGTCCCTCAACGGTTTGGCCACCTTTTCCGGGCACGACACCCGCCACCACATTGGTGCCATAGGCCAGCATATCGGCCGTATGAAATCGTGCCATTTTTCCGGTAATGCCCTGAACGATGACGCGGGTATCTTGGTCAATAAGAATACTCATGTGACGGCCCTCAATTTTTTTATATCCGAATTGCCGCTTTTCCAAGCGGCAACAGAACGTTCGGCAGCCTCATTCAAAGTTGTTGCGCGAATGATCGGGAGCCCCGATTTTGCAAGTATTTTTTGCCCTGCTTCAACGTTTGTTCCTGCCAATCTTACAATCACAGGCACGTTTACACTGACTTGCCGTAAGGCTTGCACAACGCCTTCTGCGACCCAGTCGCAGCGGTTGATACCAGCGAATATATTCACCAGCACTGCCTGAACATTGCTATCTGATAAGACCAGTCGAAAGGCTTTGGTCACCCGTTCGGGCGTAGCGCCTCCACCAATATCTAGGAAATTCGCCGGCTCACCCCCCGCCAATTTAATGGTATCCATCGTGGCCATGGCCAAACCTGCGCCATTGACGATGCAGCCGATATTCCCTTCAAGCCCCACATAGCTTAAGCCGCGATCTGCTGCTCGGCTTTCGCGGGGGTCCTCTTGGCTTTTGTCCCGTAATTCGCTGATATTTGGATGACGAAAGAGGGCATTGTCATCAAAGGTCATCTTCGCATCCAAGGCTAAAATGCGATTATCCCCCGTAATCACCAAAGGGTTTATTTCGACCATTGTCGCGTCATATTCCCGAAAGGCCCGATAAGCGCCTTTTAGGGTGCGCACCATGCTCTGCGTCAGTGCCGGATCGATCCCCAATTTAAAAGCGATTTGTCGGCATTGAAAATCCTGCAAACCAACGGCAGGCTCTACAGTCGCCCGCACGATACTGTCTGGCCGTTCCGCGGAAATATCTTCGATTTCCATACCGCCCTCTGCAGATGCAACGATCATGACCCGCTGGGAGGTGCGATCCAAAACGAAGCCCAGATAAATCTCTCGTTCGATGGGCACTGCCGCTTCGACATAGACGCGGTAAATGCCTTTGCCCTCGGCGCCCGTTTGGTGCGTAACAAGCTTATGTCCGAACAAAGATTCACAGATTGTGAAGATCTCATTATCGCTGCGGCAAAGCTTTACGCCACCGGCTTTTCCGCGACCGCCCGCATGTATCTGAGCTTTCACAACCCAACACTCGCCCCCCAATTCGCGGGCGCGATAGGCGGCTTGCTCTGGGCTATATGCCAAAGCGCCCGGCGGTATCTCCACGCCGAAATTCGCCAAGATTTCTTTCGCCTGGTATTCGTGGATATCCATGATCTTTTCCTTAAGACTGGAGCAGCAGAGTGGGGGGGTTATTCGGCGGCGACCGCTGGCTTATAGGATGCATCCAGCGCCGCCATCACGCGCGCATCGTTTACCTCTCCACCCAAATCCCGGATTGCCTGCGCGAAACGCAACACGATATCGGTTACTGCGGATTGGGAGAGTAGGTTTAAAATGCCAATACGCACTTGCACTGGCTCAGAAAGCGTGGGCCAAATTCCAAAATTTTGCGCCCGGCAATGTTGCACAAGCTCCATTTCGCGCCCTGCCAAAGCCTTTGGCAGGTTTAACACAACCAAGGATGTCATATTCGAGGTCACCTCGCAGCCCATCGCTTCAACCGCGATACGCAACGCAGCTTCATGATAGGCATATTCCTGCGCACGGGCCGTTAAACCTTGGTTCAGCGTAATCCGAAGCGCTTCATGAAACGCGGCCACGGCATAAGCGGAATGGGTGCGATGATAGGTACCTTTTTCAACATCTTTTCCCTCTATAATCGCCCAGTGACGGGCTTCCATAACTGGATGATGTACAAAGGTGCGCGTGCCGCTGGTATTGAGCGTTTCGATGAACCGGTCCGAGAACGAGACAGGTGCATAGGTTAAGGGCAAACATGACAGACCTTTTTGCGGACAAGACGCCCATCCATGGATGCCCGGATAATCATCAATCCGGAACGCGCCAACCCCCAAAGATGACACCGCATCTACAAGGCCCAAAACGTTATATTTTTCGCAGGCTGCGCTGAACCCTTCAAGATCATTGATCCGCCCAGATCCGGTTTCCCAATGCGCCATCGCCGCCCATTTGGGTTTATGTTCTTGCAATGCCGCTTCAATCACATCGCCGCTCACTGAGGCTCCATGCTCGATTGTTACCACAATCACGGATGCCGCTTGGGGGTCTAGCGGGTTTTGCGCAAGCTCTTCGGCGGTTGCGGCGCGCATTCGCGCCGTCAATCCGTCAATCCCTGAAAAGGTGCCATTTACGAACATCACCACTTTGTCGCCCGGCTGTACGCCGCTGAACATCATGTCAAGGCCGCTCCATCCGGTTCCGGCAACGCCGAAGGTATGCACGTTTTGCGTTCCCCAGACCTGACGCAACATTCGTTTACATTCGACCATTCCGCGCAACACATCCGCGTGCATATGGTCAGCAAGACCGGCGCCCGCATAGGCGGCAAGTACGCGCTCGTCGGTATTTCCTGGCCCGGGCCCCGCTGCGATTGTATTTGGAATTTCTAACTTCGTGAAGATTTGGGTCTCTAACATGATGCCTCCTAAAGAACCGATTCTCATTGCGTCGACGACAATGTATTTTGTTTGACAATGGAAACAAACATCAGTACTTCCTGCCTTTGGACATCTAATAGTATTGGAAATTACCCACCCATAATGGTGGTAATAGGGTCAAAACTTTGTTTTGAGCGCCAAACGGGTGGTAAATTCAGGTGAGAGAAGCCTATGTTGACTGAAAAAGAGCTGCCAATCGATATAATGATTGCGGATGGAAACCCGTTGGTTCTTTCCGCCATGTCGGAAGTTTTCGAAGATGATGACCGCTTTTCTTTGGTGGCAACCAGCGGTACATCAGAAAGCTTTCTGGCGGTGATTTTGCGGATAGATGTGCAGATTTGCGTGATTGACTGGACCATTCGGGATTTAGGAGCCGCAAAACTCATTGATGTTTTGCGCAGCCAAAACGTGCCTCCGCGGATTTTGATCTATGGCGATGATAAAGACAGTGATATTCCGCGGCAAGCAATGGCGGCAGGGGCCGCCGCGTTCGTTTCAAGATCGGCACCGATAGACGCGCTGGTGCAAACATGCATTGAAGTTGCGGCGGGCAAAATGGTGTTTCCGTTCCTGGATATTCGAGAACTGCGCAACGATCCGATCACCACTTTATCCCGCAAGGAAAGGCTTATTCTTGACTCGCTTGCAGAGGGTTTGACAAATAAGCAACTTGCCAGCCGATTGGAACTTTCGATCAACACCGTTAAATTTCACATGTCGAATATTTTTGACAAATTGGGTGTGAACAATCGCGCGCAGGCGATCGCACATTACTATGTGTCTCGATCTAAAATAGACGAATAGTTTTCAAAACCTAGCCAAAGTGGATTGATAAATTTTTAATTGACAGGGTAATTTTTTTACATTTACTGGGCATTAACTGCAATAATATTTCACAACAAAAGGTTTCAAACCATGTCTTTCTTTCCTGTTGAACAAGCTCCGGCGCGGCTGAATCGATCTGAACTGGCTGTGCCCGGGTCGCAAGCTCAAATGTTTGAAAAAGCGGCAAAATCTGATGTAGATGTTATCTTTCTCGACCTCGAAGATGCGGTGGCTCCGGATGAAAAAGAGCAGGCGCGTAAAAATATTATTGTGGCCTTAAATGAGATTGATTGGGGGCATAAAACGATGTCAATCCGGATCAACGGATTAGACACGCATTACATGTATCGCGATGTGGTAGACATTGTTGAGCAAGCTGGCGAACGGTTGGATTTGATTATGATTCCAAAAGTTGGAACGGCTGCAGATGTCTATGCGGTTGATATGATGGTCACGCAGATTGAAGATGCGAAAGGCTATAAAAAACGCATTGGATTTGAGCATATAATCGAAACGGCTTTGGGCATGCAAAACGTATCCGAAATCGCAGCCGCCTCAAAACGCAATGAGAGCCTGCATTTTGGCGTGGCGGATTACGCCGCCTCGACGCGCGCGCGCACCACCATAATTGGGGGTGTTAATCCGGATTACTCGGTTCTTACTGACCCGGCAGAGGACGGATCACGCTATGTGCATTGGGGTGATATGTGGCATTATGCTTTGGCGCGCATGGTGGTTGCTGCCCGCGCAAATGGCTTGCGCCCGATTGATGGTCCGTTTGGCGATTTTCAAGATCCGGACGGCTATCGGGCGGCTGCAAAACGGGCCGCTGTTTTGGGGTGCGAAGGCAAATGGGCGATTCATCCAAGTCAGATCGCACTGGCCAATGAAGTTATGAGTCCCTCTCAAGCAGAGATCACCCGCGCCAATCGAATATTGGATGCTATGGCCGAAGCTGAGGCCAGTGGAAAAGGCGCGGTTTCCCTTGATGGTCGCCTGATCGATTATGCTTCGATCCGTCAGGCGGAAGTCTTGGTTGAAAAAGCCAAACAGATAGCCGCAGGCTAAGGGGCAAAATCGGCATAGACGCGCAAGACCTGGCATGCAGTGCCAGCCTTGAGGCTGCGCGGCGAGAGCGGTTATGAGAGCGTTCGGATCGAGAGACGTATAGGGCGGTTGGCCGTTAGGAATTGAGGATCACAACGGCCCGCGGCGGCCGGTTTTCCGAAGGCTTTCGTGCTATAAAATCTGCGCTTAGCCCTGCCTTAAGGCCCGCTGGCGCCGATCTGACAGGGGGTGAAGGAAGAACAATGCAAACCTTGTAAATGTAGGGCGCAGCGCGGCCCCAAACGTATAACCTCTCAACGCGCAAAGCTTAAATCGCTTTATCAAACATTCGCAGATCATGCTTATTTGAGCGAAGATCGGAAAAGACATGGTCACAGAAGGCGTGAAAGCATTTGGGGTGGTTGATCATCCTTGAGAAACTTGCATTATCAGCCCTGCGTTAAATGGTGGAAGGGCGACAGCTATGACAAAAATGAATTGGGATGAAAGCCACGCGCTGGATAAGCTTGCACAGCTGTCGATTAAAACAGGGGTTGCTCTGCAGCCGGGCCAAGACCTGTTGATAACCGCTCCAATGGAAGCGGCGCCATTGGTTAGACGTCTTGCGCATCATGCCTATAAAGCAGGGGCTGGGCTTGTTACCCCCTTTTATACTGATCCGGAAATTACCCTTGCCCGATATCAACACGCAGCCCCCGAGTCTTTTGACAAAACGACAGATTGGCTCTTTGAGGGGATGGCTGCTGCTTTTGATAAAAATACCGCACGGCTTGCTGTGGTTGGTGAAGATCCAATGCTGCTTTCTGGGCAAAATCCAGAATATGTGGGCCGGGCCAACCAAGCAATGTCGAAAGCCTCATCGCCGCTTCGGGAAAGAATTACGCGCTTTGATATCAACTGGAATATTATAGCTTGGCCCGGCCTGCAGTGGGCGAAGCTTGTTTTCCCGCAGATGAGTGATGCGGATGCACAAATTGCGCTGGCAGAGGCTATCTTCAATGCGTCGCGGGTGAATACATCAGATCCGAATGAAGCGTGGGCGGTACATAACAAAAACTTGCGCGCACGCACCGAGTGGCTCAACAAAAAAAACTTTGCGGCGCTTCATTTTTATGGGGAGGGAACGGAGCTTACCGTGGGTTTGGCAGATGGTCATGAATGGATGGGAGGTGCATCCACCGCCCGAAACGGGGTGACCTGTAATCCGAATATTCCGTCAGAAGAGGTGTTTACCACCCCACATGCGTTGAAGGTAAACGGGTATGTGACCTCTACCAAACCGCTCTCGCATCAAGGCACGCTGATCGAAGATATCGCGGTTACTTTTAAAGACGGTGTTATAACGAAAGCAAGCGCCTCGAGAGGCGAAGACGTGTTTCTGAAGCTTCTTGATACCGATGAAGGGGCGCGCCGCCTTGGCGAGGTGGCCTTGGTTCCCCATGGGTCCCCGATATCACAAAGCGACCTGCTTTTTTATAATACGCTGTTTGATGAAAATGCCGCTTGCCATATTGCTCTTGGCCAATGTTATTCAAAATGTTTCCAGCAGGGCGATAAATTGTCCAATGATGAGGTTATTGACCGGGGGGGCAACAGCAGCATGATCCATGTTGATTGGATGATCGGATCTCAATCCATGAATATTGATGGTCTTGATGGTGCGAATGACCCCACCCCTGTCTTTAGAAACGGTGAATGGGCGTAGAGATTAACGTAAATTGTGAGCGGATGCTCCAGAGCATAGCTGCTTTTGAACTCCACCATACAAATCGGTTTGTTTTTTTAAATTTTCGGAGCGTTCATTTTATATTGCCCATAACATCTTTATCCTAGGCTTATTGCTAAAAAAGTAGAAAGGATCTGTACTTTGGACGCACTTATACTCGAAAAAAAGGGTGAATTATCTTTGCGTGATTTTCCTGAAATTGATCACCAAGAGGCTGTTCTGGGGCCACGGGATGTTCGCATTAAATTGCATACGGTTGGTATTTGCGGGTCAGATGTTCACTATTATCAATATGGCCGGATTGGTCCCTTTGTCGTGAATGAGCCGATGATTTTGGGGCATGAAGCTTCGGGTACGGTGATCGAAACCGGATCGCTCGTCACGCGGTTGCAGATCGGTGACCGCGTTTGTATGGAGCCAGGTATCCCGGACCCCGACAGCAAAGCAGCCCGTCTTGGAATGTACAATGTGGATCCTGCCGTGCGCTTTTGGGCCACCCCGCCCATTCATGGTATTTTACGCCCGACCTGTGTGCACCCCGAAGCGTTTACGTTTAAGTTGCCCGATAGCGTAGATTTTGCACAGGCCGCTATGGTTGAACCTTTGGCGGTGGGTGTGCACGCGGCGCGCAAAGCACAGATTGCACCTGGGGACATTGCCGTTGTCTTAGGAGCAGGTCCGATTGGATTGGTTACGGCCTTATCTGCCCTCGCGGCAGGCTGCGCCCGCGTCTACATAAGCGATTTAGCGGAAAAAAAGTTGGAAATTGCCGCAAGTTTAAGCCCTGCATTGATGCCAGTTCACGCACAATCTGAGAATATCGCGAAGATTGTGATGCGGGATACCGACGGATGGGGTGCGAATGTTGTTTTTGAGGCAACGGGAAATGCGGCGGCAGCGGCAACCGTTTTTGAGCCACTTTGCCCGGGCGGTTGTGTGGTGATGATTGGCGGGCAACCCGATCCAATTATATATGATACCGGAGCGGCTATGGTGCGTGAAGCACGCATCGAGAATATCTTTCGATATGCGCATGCATTTCCACGCTGCGTCGAAATGCTGGCAACGGGGGCGATTGATTTAACTCCTTTGATCACAAGAAAGTTTGGCTTTTCTGAAAGTATCAGCGCCTTTGAAGTCGCGGCCTCTGCGCCCCCAGCAGACATCAAAATACAAATCGAAATGCCCTAAAAGATTCTTTAAGCTTTTTGAAGTGGCGCTCTTATGCTTAATTTCGGGGAAACGGTACGTTGGTTCGTGGGGTCTGTTTGTTTTGGCTGGTAAATACCATAACTATTTCAAATAATTGATTTAAAAATACTTTTTGGGGTTA
>Ga0228627_1000394_pt1 | contig 27571 bp, 31 predicted proteins | sample 33DmetaG_FD_190483 | JGI IMG/M metagenome (GOLD analysis project Ga0228627, IMG submission 190483) | Seawater microbial communities from Monterey Bay, California, United States - 33D | ecosystem: Environmental > Aquatic > Marine > Coastal | place: USA: California | collected 2016-09-28 | reverse complement strand
CGGGCAGTCCATCGCTGCCGTCGCCAGAACCTTCAACGTCCATCCCGCGACTATCTATCGATGTCTCGACGAAAAGCAGCCCTTATGAGGGTATACCGTTCCGCTCAGCCGCACGTCCCTGACCCGCTCGCTCTGGCGGCTGAGCGCTATGCCTATATGCGCAAGTTTGCCCCTGCCTTCCTTGAGGCTTTCGAGTTCAACGCCACCGATGCGGGGGATGATCTCAAGGATGCGATCGCCTTGCTACGCGACCAGAACCGCACCGGCAAACGCAAGTTGCCCGATGATCCGCCCATGCCGTTTCCGGCCAAGCATTGGCCGTCGCTGATCGTCCAAGACGGACAACCACAACGGCGCGTGTACGAGACCGCCGTTGTCTCCACCTTGCGAGACCGCCTGCGCGCGGGGGATGTCTGGGTCGACGGCAGCCGTGAATATCGTCGGTTTGACAGCTACCTGATGCCCCGGGACAAGGCGGAAACCGTCATGCGGGATGCGGGCTTCGAGACAGACCCGGAAGCATGGTTGTCTGATCGGCGGACTAAAACGGCGAAACGCTTTGACCAGGTAGAGCGCGCCTTGAAGCGCAATGCGCTTTCTGGTGTGCGAATTGAACGTGGGCGGTTGAAAATTACGCCGCATGACGCGGTCACACCGCCCGCTGCCGTGCGACTGGAACGGGCGATTGATGCCGTGATGCCCCGCATCCGCATCACGGAGTTGCTCTGGGAAGTAAACGCGCAGACCGGGTTCCTTGATGCTTTCACCGACCTGCGGTCTGGCAAGCAGCACGATGAACCTGCCGCCGTTCTGGCCACGGTCCTGGCCGGGGCCACCAATCTCGGCCTGGAGCGGATGGCCCATGCTTCATCGCGTGTCAGCCATGCGCAGCTGACCTGGGCGCAGACATGGTACCTTCGGCCCGAGACATTCGCGGATGCCTTGGGCCGGATTGTCGATGCCCATCATGGTCTGCCCTTTGCGCAGCACTGGGGCGCGGCGGAACACAGCTCATCGGATGGTCAGTTCTTCTCTGCCAACCGTGGCAGCGGGCTCATCAACGCCAAGTACGGACCAGACCCCGGCCTGAAGATCTACTCCTTTCTGTCGGGCCAGTACGGATCATTCCACTCCAGCGTCATCGGGGCGACTGCTGGCGAAGCCCCATTCGTGCTTGATGGCCTCCTGAGCAACCCGGCTAGCTTCGACCCACTCGTTCATTACACAGATACTGGCGGCGTGTCGGACCACGTCTTCGCCCTGTTCCATCTGTTGGGGATGACGTTTGCCCCGCGCATACGCGACTTTCCAGATCGAAGGTTGGCTTGCTTCGGTGGTGCGAAGGCGTGGCCCACCCTGTCACCCCTCATCGGCAAGCCCATCAACGAAGAGGTGATCCGACAGCATTGGGGTGACATCATGCGGCTCGCGGCCAGCATCCGCGACAAGTCTCTGAAACCGTCTGAAATCCTGCGCAAGCTTGGAGCGTACCGCCAGCAAAACCGGCTCTACCTTGCCGTGGGTGAAATCGGCCGGATCGAACGCACGCTCTTCATGCTCGACTGGATCGAGAACGCTAATCTGCGCATGGAATGCCACGCGGGCCTGAACAAGGGTGAAGCGCGCCACTCGTTGGCCAGGGCCGTCTTTGCCCACTCACAAGGGCGCATTCATGATCGATCTGACGCGGCCCAACAGAAACGGGCCATGGCGCTCAACCTCGTCATTGCAGCTATCTCGTTCTGGAACACGATCTACATGGACAAAGCGGCCGGCCACCTTGCGCGGACCAGCCCGCTCTACGACGTCAAGCTGCTTGCGCACACGTCGCCGCTCGGGTGGGACCATGTCATCCTCTCCGGCGATTTCGATTGGCATTCTGGAGCTGCTGAGCGCACAATAGCACGATCGCTGAACATCAGGCCAGCCAGAGACTGGGGTGCCTGATGATGTTCGCTGAAAGTTCTTCCTTAGCGTGGTTCTACGAAGAAACCTTCCGATGGGGCCCATTGGTGAAGGGCGGCATTCACGACGATCTTCTGGCCGAAGTGTGCCGCCAGATCGAAGAGCATGGATTGAAGCTGAAGGCAGCCGAAGCGGCGATCATCGACGCGACTTTGATGGAAAGCGCTGCACGGCCTCGCACCCACATAGACCCGCCCGAAGATCGGGCCGAGGGCGATGCACCGGATGACCCACAAATGCACTTCAGCGCCGATCCGGATGCCCGCTGGGTAAAGAAGGGCTCCAAATCCACACTCGGCTACAAGGGCTTTGCCCGCACAGATGAAGAAGGCTTCGTGGACAAGGTCCACACCACACCCGCCAACCAGGCCGAGAGCCCCCAATTTGAAACTATGATCGAGGGCGCGACCGCACAACGCGTGCTGGCGGACAAGGGGTCTGATGCCGGAGGGGGCAGGATCCTACGCTAAGGTGCTTGATCACCTTTTGGGCCATCTGTACTCGCCGGTGAGCAGGATGTGGGCCCATCCGAGTGGGGAGATGTGCGCCAGCAGGCCGGATGAGCAATCCAATCCCGGGTCCATCCCAACAATGCAGAGCGCCGACGTTATGGCGAGCGCGTGTCCACAGGTTTTGTTGAAAGCACGGTCAACACCGTCGTGGGCAAGCGGTTCTGTAAATGCCAGCAGATGCGTTGGTCAAAAACAGGGGCTCATCTCATGCTGCAAACCCGCACGCGCACGCTGGACGGCACCCTGCGCAAGAAGTTCCAACAATGGTATCCGGGGATGAAATCAGACGGAGATCAGAAGCTGGCAGCATGATTGCCCCACGCTTTGGGGTGCTCTCCTTGATGTGGCGCTTCAGGGTCTTACGGTTGAACAAATTCATGAATTAGAGGGCTTTCTTGATACTGCCCCATGGCAGCGAAACATAGAGATCGCGCATGAGAGCAAAGCGCTCTTCAAAGGGCGGAAGGTCACCAATTTCGAGGGCGAGCGTTTCCCAATCGGCCTGGGCGCGTTGCTTGATTTCCGGGTCATCCATGGACTCTGGCTTGGCCTCGATCCCACGGCTGCGGCATTTCTCGATCAATGTGGTCAAGATGGCTGTTTTGTCAGCGCCGCTGAAATCATGCTCGCCAATCAGAAATGCGATGTCGTAGACATCCTGTCGCCGGTTGCGCTTGCGTACGGGTTGCTGAAGCAACGCACGGAATTTTTCAGCGACAAGCTCATGAATGGTGAACGCACGCACCGCCACACCGGCCCCGTGCAGGTTCAGCTCCTGGAAGGCATAGACCTGATCACGGAAGCTGATCTCGACATCAAGAACCCGGCTTGCCTTGCCGTCCGCCAGCCGGGCCTCTTCACCTGTGCCACGCTTGGCAGAGCCAATGCGGACCCGGAGCGCGGGGAATTCGTGATCTTCGAAGTTCTCTGCGCGCGGCATCTTCTTCACCGATTGCACTCGACAGAGGAGATCGGGGTAGCCGAGCTTGAACGCGGTGCGAGGCAGAACCTCATTCAGTTCGGTGATGATCTTTTCCGTCAGGTCGGCGGGCTCTGCCATCGAGGTGAAATCAACATCCCCGGTGACCCGATTGCTTTTGAAAGCCAGGGCCATGACCGCCCCGCCCTTCAAAACGAGTGTCTTCGATAATGAAGGGGCTAGGCCAATTGCCCCCAAGACAATTTCCGTTACCTGGCGATCTCGATAGAGCGTTGGGTTTGCACGCGCGGTTTCGACCCATGCACGAACATCAACATCGACGATGTCGAATTTTGTATCTTGCGCGTGCGGGTCAGTGTCAGACATTTATTGAAATCATCCAGCGTTCTGAGAATTCAGGGGCGTACTCGGCGTCAGGGTCGAGTTTGCGCGATCCGCCCCGTTGAGCAAACTGCTCCCAGTTGTGCAGCGCCGGATCATCTATGTCCATGACTTCAGACAGAATATAGCCTGCGCGAACTTTTGCGATCTTACTGTCGAGGAGATCAATTGCGGCAATAATTTCGGGCACCCACTGATCCGCCTCATTTTCCCAGACATCGAGAACATGGCGCATGCCCCCACAAAGCTGTGGTTCGGCAAGCATGTCAGCAAAGGTTTGGCCAATTGAAGTGATCCGCGTTTCCTCACCACTCACGGGGGCCGGTGTCCAGGGGTGGCTTGATACATGCACCACGATCGAGCGGCGACGGATCGTATCCTTGAAGCCAGGCCTATTCAGAACGGGCGCTTCAATTTGGTCGAGATCGGGCAGGTCTACATGAAGACGTTTATCCCGGAGCGCATTCCACAGGGGTCTTTTTGGGGTTGTCAGGTGTAGCGCCTGTGGGCTGCGGTCAGTAAGCCCATAGCGCTGCATGGCAGATAGATGCGAGACGTAGGCGAAAGGATCAGCGATGCAGGCGACCTCTTCCGCCGACCCAGCTCTCGTTGATTGCGTCACACGCCACACGCCCGAGCGGAAGTCAGAGTCCATGACAAGCGCCTTCCGTGCCTCAAGGCGCCGTAGCGCATTTTTGGCGCGTGTCTGATCCCAATCGTGCGGGAGGCGCTTCAACGGCTCGCCGTTCAGCGCCTTTTTGTGAAACAGGTGGTAGCCCAGAACGAAGAAGTCGTAGAAGGTCATGACTGGTAAGTCCTTGTCATTTATAGCCTTTTCGAGACCTTCGGTAAAATTCATCTGCCATCCTTACCCCTATGTCCTTAGGACATAGGGGTAAGGATGGCGTTATGTCAAGAGATGTTCTCAAAACAAACAAAAGCATGATTGGGTTCGAGCGGGGTATCTATATGTCCTCAGGACATATAGATACCCCGCTCAGATGTAAACTGGGCCAATAAAGTTATCCAAACATCGCGAGCTGCTGAGGCTCCACCCAGTAGGGTTCGTCCCAACAAAGGTAATGGAATGGACGGCTCCTTCCCTGCGGCGTCGAAAGCGCCATAGTGGGGATTTAGCAATCACTCACTAAACGAGAGGAACCATCCAATGCCAATAGTAACGATAGGTCTTGATCTGGCCAAGTCTGTTTTTCAGTTGCATGCAATTGATGAGCAAGGTGCGATTATTATGCGCAAGCGGCTCACACGTGGTCAGGTTTTACCCACACTTGAAAAAATTCCACCTTGCCTGATTGGGATGGAAGCCTGCGGCTCGGCTCATCACTGGGCGCGTGAAATCCAAGCTTTAGGGCATGAAGTTCGCTTGATGCCTGCGCAATATGGGGTCGTGTATGGATGCCCCCGGTTTTGCAAGGATTTTCTGATCTGAATTCCGGCGATTGATTGCGGTCGTGTATTCGGCCTCGGGTTGCGGCTTTTGACACGCCGCGGGCCATGATGGTCAGTTCGCTGATCGGGTCCAATTCGATTCCGCGGGCTGTAGGCGCCCTACCCCTATCTGGCTTTCCAATCAGGATCTGTTCAATCGACGTCCATCACTTCAGAGCATTCCTTGCCATCTGCCCACTTAATGCAAGCGGGGCAGAAGCTTATGCGGCCACCTCCTGATTTGGCAGGTAGCCTTGTTCTTTGGTGATCATGGCCCAAATCTGGCGGGTCATTCGATTGGCGAGTGCAACAGCGGCCACCATCTTTGGCTTGCGATCCAACTTATCTTGCAGCCAGGTATGGCAGCGTTTACCGCGGCGGGCGGCAGCGCTGCCGAGCCCTCTGCCCCGCTCACAGACAGCAAAGGCGCTGCCCGCCACGAAAAGCCGCGTGATGCCGATCAGCCTTCCTCGAAGCAGGATAAGCCGGAAGCCAAAATCACGCCTGAGAAGAAGCCTCACTTCCTCGATCCCGATTATACAGGGCCGAGCAAGAAAGACCTCGACCGTGCCGATCAAATGGACAGAGCCATCCAGCAGCACAAAGCGCGGCAAGCCCGCCAGCGGGCTGCCGAGCGGCGTGAGCGTGATAAGGATCGAGACGGCCCAGAAAGATAGGATGCTACATTCTGGAGCTCGGAGGTGACAACTTGCCGTCAAACACATAGCGCGACGAATGTTGGCTAATTTTTGTTGATCTTGTGTGATTACACATTTACCCTTTTGAGTAAAAGCACAAATGAGGCAAGCACGATGAGCATAATTTCCGTTTTAAATCCCAAAGGCGGTAGTGGAAAAACTACGATCAGCACCAACCTAGCAAGGTCATTGCACGAGCGTGGACATTCCGTCCTGCTTGTGGACAGTGACCCGCAGGGCAGCGCCAGAGACTGGCACGCGGCTAATGAAGATAACCCCATCGAACTGGTTGCGCTTGATCGCCCTAACAACGTCAAGACGCTCGCTAGCATGGCTGCCAACTATGATTACGTTGTGATCGACGGCGCGGCCAAACTGGAAGATATGATCGCTGCTGCGATCAAGGTAAGCGACTTTGTTTTGATCCCTGTTCAGCCTTCACCCTATGACATCTGGGCGGCGTCCGATTTGGTGGACTTCATCAAAGCCCGTCAGGAGGTCACAGACGGCGTTCCGCTTGCAAGCTTTGTCATTTCCCGCGTGGTGGAAGGTACGCGCCTTGGTGGTGATGTGCGGGCGGCTCTGGATGAATACGCCCTGCCCGTCTTTGAAACAACCATCACACAGCGGCAGGTTTACCCGCAAACGGCGTCAGAGGGTTTGACGGTGTATGATGCGGATAACGCGAAGGCCAAGGCTGAAACGACCGCACTTACCGATGAGCTGCTTGATATGTTCGCGCCTGTGGCGCAGGAGGTAGCGTAATGGGACTTTCAGCCAAACGCCCCAGCCGTGGCGACGAAGCCCGCCAACGCATCTTGAAAGAGGTGACGGAAACGGCGACCGAGAAAAAGAAGCGCTTGAACGCTGAGATTGAGGAAAGCCTCTATAAACAGATCAAGATGAAATCCGTGGAAGAGGGACGGTCGATATCAGACATCACACGCGACCTATGGTCTGAGTATTTGAGTAAATGAGTTTTATCTCAACGCACTGATTATCCAAGCTATAGCGCTTGGTATGCCGATTATCGCGGACACGAGGGTAAACATTCGTGCACTGCGACTTTCCAAGAGCGTGTCGGCACGTGCGCCAAGACTGCGCCCTTTCGTCTTGAGTTTTCCTTGCAGGGCTTTTCGGATGACGGAATAGAAAAAATTGACCTTTGCCAAGGTTGATGCATGCATCCTGATAAAGTCTTTATTTTTGAAGCACTCAGCCTCTTCTCCACCAGTTAGCCACCCTTGAGGTTGATCGCCGTTTAGTTTCATAAGGCTCAGCATTTTGGGATCGTCGGCATATTGATCGCCGTAATACTCGTTCAGTACATCACTGATGTTGATCCGTTGCTCCACGGGAATTTCGGGTGGTTCTTCTTGTGCCGTTACTCGGTAGCGATGCTCAAGGTGCTCAAAGCCAAACACCTGATTTCTCATGTTCCAGTGCAGCCAGTAATGTGATCGCCTATCACGGGCAAAGTTGAAGAACTGCGTAAGAAGTTCCCTTTCGATGGCATCGTAGTTTTCTTCAACTTGATCGGGTGTGAACCCAAGCTCTTCGGCCACGGCATGCAGCGAAAATGACTTTGTTTGTCTTGTTTCAAACTGCATCACAGCAACAGAGGTTATACGTGGGGATTTGACGTTTTTCTCTTCTCCAAAAAGAGACTCAGAGGAATAGTGTATGATATAAAAATACTTAGGGGATTTCTTGATTTTTGAAAAAACACTGCCCGCTTTCATTGGTTACTCCATTTTTACTCAAATACTCAAATGAGTTGCCGTGCTGAACCGTTGCGCTTCACATAGCTTTTCACGAAATTCACAAACGATCCGCTAGGATTAGCTGGCATTGATTTTTTGCTGTTCAACATGTCCCGCCATTCCCTTTCTAGAAAGTAGAGATCAAATCCACCCGCATGCTTTCGGGCGTTGTCATAGGCGGAAGAGGGCAGGGCGATTTGATCGAGCGCGTCAATCGTCTCTGGCTCAGTATAAATTTCGGTGAACTCTGATCGCGGGCGTATGATGAAGAGATCACCGTCCAACTCGAACGTGTAATCGGGGATATGGTTCTTCTCATTGTTCATATCCACGATGGCTTTGACCATGCGGCGAAACTCTTTGGGGGTGGATTGTGAGCCTGTCTTGAGGCGCAGCTTTTCCATGCCATAGCGCAGCATGCGGTTCTTGGTGCCGCAGCTCTTGCGGGCGATTTCATAGAGGCGGCGCTCAAGCGGTTTGCGGAGCTGGAAATATTTCGGCGAGATTGTCAGGATGTCACCGCGCTTGGCATCGATGGCGTTGAACAGCCAGTCGGAGAGGGTGACTTCAACGGCCAGCATGCGGCCTTCGCGTGATTTGCGGATCGTCTTAGCCGCGTCGATAAAGCCGAACACTTCCCATTGCTCGACGCCGCCTGTGGTGATGTTGGTTTGAATTTCTGTGCTGCGTAGGCGCGTCAGGGCGGCTTTGAAGCCTGCATATCCCTTGTCGCTTGTATCGCGGTTTGTCGCCTTGAGTACATCATGGGCCGATAGGCGCATTGTGCGATGCACCTGACGGCCTGAATTGAGCGCAGCCATGCACTGCGAAATGCAGTAGATCAGGATATCGCGATCAAAAACAGTGGCAAGGCCGAGGCTTGATGGCTTCAGCTCGATCCACCTGTCACTCATCTCATAGCGCCGCGGCGTCATATCTGGCTTGGTGGAGAGTGTGAACAGCGGGTGTTCCATCGAGGCAATGTCAGATTTTGGCACAGCGTCGAAAATATCGCAGACAAAGAAATCCCGTTGCGGATGCCGCACGGGGAGAAGGGGGGAGCGTTCTCTTTTGTCTGTTTCAGTCATTATGTCTTCGCTATATTACACACCCTCCAAGCTTCGCGATATTACACACCACGTCAAGGATTCTCGCGATATCACACACCAACGTCCTGTGGATAACTTGTGGAGCCTCTTCGCGATATTACACACTGGTCTTCGCGATATCACACACCGGTCTTCGCGATATCACACACCAAATTCAAATATTTGCACCGCTTACCTTTTTTAAATCAAAAGCTTACATGATTACAAATTACTGGAAACACATATAAAACACATATAAAACACATAAGCGTTTAACGGCAAAAATCACCCTAGATTCCAAGAGCCGCCAAAGCCTGAGATTGGGTTCCCATTGTTCAAAGCCCGCAGACCAGCTGTAAAAGCCAAACATTGAAGACCATAAGAGACACTGTGCTTTACGGCTTTGTATCTGAAAAGCGTCTTCACTGTTCCGACACTGAAGTATCACCAGAACCTCAAAAATTAATTATGCAGTGCACTATCCTACTGCATAATTAAACTGGACAACACTTGGTTTTGTCATTATTTGGCCCAAGGGGCCCAAAGCTGTATATTTGGGCTTTTGAGAGAACAAAGCTCGTACATTTCATTGGTCTGACCGCTGCAGATATAAAGCGACGTTTTCGGCGGGCATCTTGAAGCCTCGACCGTCCGACACGCGCTCAGTGCTGATTGGGTATTTTGGTCTGTTGGGGTTGATCCCGACGATCCGGTGGAGATCTCCACCCGTTCGGAAGGTCCGCCCATAGTCAGAGGGCTCCAGCCCAAAGTGCGCTGCCAACACTTCAAACATGGCCTTGTCCGGCGAGTAGATCCCGCCGTCTTCCATCGGAATGCCGACGCGGAAGCCGATGTTGAAGCTATGACGCAGATCGATGTCGCTCAACTCGCCGCCTTCAACCGTTAGCCCGTGTGTTTCCGCTACGGCGAGGCATGCCTTCATCATGTCTCGGCGCAGGCGATCGCACCGCTCTGGTGTCAGATTGCGCGGCGGGGAAACTTTGGAACTTGTCTGGACCGACGTCTTTTTCGCGGGGGCCTTTGGCTTGCGGGTGTTCTTTTTCATGACGCAGCCGTCCCGTTGCCATTGTGTTCCAAGGTCATTTGGGCCTTTGCTTTATAGACGGTTCCGCGCGATATCCGCATCTCTCGCGCGATTTCGGTGGGCGAGCAGCCCTCAATCAGCTTCGCCTGAATGGCCTCGAGATCGATTTTGGGTTTGCGCCCGCGATAGACACCGCGCAGCTTTGCTGAGGCAATGCCTTCGGCCTGGCGCTCCCGGCGCAGGTTGGTTTCGAACTCGGCAAAAACGCCCAGCATATCAAAAAAGGCTTTTCCGGTTGCCGTGGATGTATCCACGGGCTGCTCGGTTGCCGCCAAATGCGCGCCCTTGGATTTCAGATGAGTGACGATAGCCTGCAGATCACTGAGACTGCGGGCCAGCCGGTCAATGCGTGTGACGACCAGCGTTTCTCCTGGATGGATGAAGTCAAGGATCGTCTTGAGTTCGGGTCGTCCCTCCAGGCTGGTCCCGCTCTTTTGCTCGGTGCGGACCATGCCGCACCCGGCCACTTCCAAGGCAGCAATCTGCGCATCGAGGTTCTGTTCGATGGTCGAGGTGCGCGCATATCCGATTTTGGCTTGATATGTGTTCATTTTGAGTGTCCCTCTGACATGATGTGTTCATTATCTCGAAACAGATCCAAAGTGAACACAAAAGCGGTGTGTTTCAGTGTTCACGCAATATGTTATTAGGGGTATACCCTTAGTGACGCGCCATGCAGCCCCAGTGGCACTCATGATTTAGATATGTGTTTTGAGGCCGGAGGCAGCATCCAGAATTTGGACGATCCCGCTAGCAGTTCAGCGGTTACTTTTGCCTGGCGGAGTGGGAAACCACCATCAAGTAAAATTTTCAAGGCTACAGAATAATCACAAAAGGTGTTTTGTGCACGTTTTTGTAAGAATACATCTGCAACTTTCACCAGAGCCTGCCTCTGACTTGGGGTACATAATGGATAAAGTGAGCGACGCAGTTTTTGCAATATGAGCAAATGGTGAAGGGGTGTGTTTTTTGTCCCCGATGATCTGAACGTGTCCTCGCTCATTTGATTATTTTGCGCTGGACAGAGGGATCTTTTTTGCACTGCAATTGGCTGCAAGGTACCGATCGAGGGACAGGGTGCCATTGATGACCTCTTGGGCCATAACTTCACATAGAGCCCTACGGTGTTTCCTTTCACTTAAGGTTGTCCCGTCTGAAACGGATACGACCAGTAAAAAGATGCCGAAAGGAACGAGCACTAAGAGAATGCTACCTAGTCCGCTACTCATTTTGGGTTTCCTTTGCTTGAGTGTTTACAGGATCAATCAGCTCCTCAAAGAGCTCACGATCGATCTGACGTGTCAGAAAGCCTGGCAGTTCGCGCCTAAGCCAGTCAGATAAGCGTCGTGCAAATTCGGGGTCCCGATCGCCGGCCATGCGATCGAGCACGAGGGCGCCAATCAAAATCTTTCGTCGGGTATCTTTTGCGCGCTCTTGCTTTTGAAGACGCGCTTGAAGCGCTTTCTTTTTCTCTTCGAGCTGAGAAAGCTGTTCTTCTAGGCTCTTCCGCTTACGTGGCATCAGTTAAGTGTCTCTCTAAATACCGATCTCCATTCTGGCAGAATTTGTGTTGCGTTGCAACACATCATGAAAAGACAGTCTGCGTAGCAGATTGTCTTAAGTGCGCACTTACGAGTTGTACCAACTCAGTTACAATGTTAAGGATTATGGTGCGGAACTTTTTATGGATATCGTGTGGCGGATTATCACCTATCAATGAAGCCCATTTCTCGTAGCAGTGGGCGTAGTGCGGTTGCCGCTGCAGCTTACCGTGCAGGCGTTCGTCTCGAGCTTGAGCGAACCGGCGAAGTTCATGACTTCACAGCAAAGCAAGGCGTTGTGTCGGCAGAAATTTTTCTGCCCGAAGGTATGCGTGCAGACTGGGCACTTGATCGTGAACGGCTTTGGAATGCGGCGGAAACTGCTGAGGCGCGCAAGGACGCCAGGGTCGCGCGGGAATTCGAGCTTGCGCTCCCACACGAGCTCGATGCGGCCGCGCGCCAAGAGCTTGTTCGAGAATTCGCACAAATGCTGGCGGACCGATACGGCGTGGCGGTAGATGCCGCAATCCATGCCCCTAACCCGACTTCCGATCAACGTAACCATCATGCCCATGTGATGGTCACCACCCGTAAGGTGGGACCCTGGGGTTTGGGCGATAAAAGCGACTTGGAGCGAGAGAATGCTTGGCTGATCGCTCAGGGTAAACCCTCGAGTCATGCGCAGCTTCGACAGGTTCGGCAGGATTGGGGAGATGTTGCCAATGCCGCCCTTCAAAGGGCAGGCCTTGATATCCGGATCGACCACAGATCCTATGAAGATCGGGGCATTGATCTGACGCCGAGTACGCACGTTGGACTGTTTGGAACACGCCTTGGGCAGCGGGGCGCTACGGCGCAGAGAGTCCGCTTGAGTGACGAAGACGTGCGGCGCAATGCAGATTTGGTTCGGCGTGCGCCGTCCCAAATCCTCGACATCGTTTCCGCAGAGAAGTCGGTCTTCACCCAAAGAGATGTCAGGAGGGCTCTGTGGCGCTGCGCGCTGGTGAAGGCAGACGTGGAAGCTCTTTTGCCTTTGGTCATGGAGGACCCCAGTCTATGCGTCGTGCAGGGGGCCGCCGCCGACGGGAGATATGATAGCAGTGCTATCAAGTACTCGACGCAGAAGATGGTGGCCCTTGAAACGCGGATGGCGGATGCTGTTTTAGCAATGGCAGAGCGCGCGTCCTATGGGGTTGCAAAACGAGCGGTGGAGCGGGCGGTGCGCTCTGCCTCGGCAGATCTACAGCGAGAGACGGGGTGTTCAGATGTAGGCTTAAGCGCCGAGCAGATCTTGGCTGTGGGGCACCTCACGAAGCCTGAGCAGATCAGCGTTGTGATTGGCTATGCAGGCTCAGGGAAAAGCACAATGCTGGCTGCGGCACGGGTAGCGTGGGAAGGGGCGGGCTATCGTGTCTGCGGGGCCGCATTGGCGGGCAAGGCTGCAAAGGGATTGGAGGATGCCTCCGGCATATCATCACGGACGCTGGCGTCATGGATGCGCAGTTGGGAGACTGGGCACAGCAGGCTCTTGCCCGGAGATGTTTTTGTGCTCGATGAAGCGGGAATGGTGGGGAGCGTTCAGATGGCACGTCTGGTCGATACTGTTGAACGCAGTGGGGCAAAGCTGGTCCTTGTTGGAGACAGTGAGCAACTTCAGGCGATCGGAGCCGGAAGCGCGTTCAAAGCCATTCAGGATCGTGTGGGTGCGATCGGGCTCGAAGATGTGCGCCGCCAGAAAGTGGCTTGGCAGCGCAGCGCTTCAGTGGAATTTGCCTCCCATCAGACTGAGGCAGCTCTGTCGCGGTATGTTGAAGCGGGCGCAGTTCACATGATTCCGGGAGGGGTTGAGGAAACCGCCGCCAATCTTGTTGCGGCCTATACCCGGCAGCGGATGACATCGGATGCGTCGGACATCGTTGTGCTTGCTCATCGGCGGCGGGATGTAGCGGCATTGAATGACCTCATCCGTTCCGTTTGTCAGCATCATGGGTGGGTCAGCCCTGATGCTGATCCTGCACAGGCCTGTGAAACCCATACGGTCAATGGAGGGCGTGTGTTCGCGGCGCGAGATCGCTTGGTCTTTTTGGCGAATGATCGGGATATTGACGTCAAGAACGGCACTTTAGGTACAGTAATGGATGCAGGGCCTGGTCATCTCCATGTGCGCCCCGATGGGGAGACGCGGGTGATTGATGTTCCCCTCGGTCGCTATGATGCTTTTGACTACGGCTATGCAACCACGATCCATAAGGCACAGGGCGCAACCGCAAAACACAGCTTCGTATTGGCCTCCGAGACCATGGATCGTCATCTCGCCTATGTTGCAATGACGCGGCATCGCGAAAGTGTTCAGCTTTTTGCGGATGAAGTGGCCTTCGGGGATATGGCGGGGCTGTGCAGCTGCCTGTCGCGGTCGGGTTTGAAAGAAACAACCCTGGATTATCTTGCATCCTATGCTCCGCAGAGCGCAATCAAGGATCGGGATGCCCAAAGCACTGGAGTGGCGGCTGCGCGCGAGGCTTTGATGCGGGGCGATCCAAAGCGCGAGGCCCTGTTGAAGTTCGCCCAGGTGGCCATGGACCATCTTCGGCAGAACGTCGCGGGTTTACCGATATTTGACGAGCAGGAGGCGCGCTATGAGACGAGGGCTGACCGGCTTGACAGAGTTTGGCCGGGACAGGTTCATCTAATCCAGAGTGCCATTGCGGAAATGAAAAATGTGTCAGATCTGTTTGATCTTAAAGGCGTTCACTTGCTTCATCGCTTTGAGGCAATGGCAAAGGCGCAGGCTGTTCATGAGGCCGATCCTGAGTATCGCGCCAATCGGTATCTGAACCGTTGGGTTCAATTGATGTCGGAATACCAGGACCTCAAAAACCCAACGGCAAAACAAGCTGACGCTCTTGAGCGCAAAGTCAGGTCTGTGGCAAAGGATATCAAGAAAGATTACCGCGCCTCGGCTTTAATCAGCACGGGACAGGTTCAGGTGACGGGGGTTCAGCCGTTCAGCCTGCTTGCGCGCAGTCTTGATGTGGCTGACCTTCTCAAAGGTCAGGTCCCCTCACGCTCTTTAGGCTTGTCCAGGGATGGTCCAGACATTGGGCCCGAAATGTAATACATCTGATTAAACCGTTACCACTAAACATTGAATCAAACGAGTGGTCAAAATCTCGTTCGACCGAAGGGAGAGGCAGGGAATTTGACCTCAACAAAACGTGGAAACGATCTAGGCCCGTCATCTAAGGTGATCATACATGGATAATAATCGTTCTCCTCAGGATATTCAGGACACACTGAAAGACCTCACAGCAGAAGCCACCATCCAGCGACGCGCGCTCGAAAAAATCATGGAGCAGCTTGCCGACTATGATCAGCCGATCGACTATACATCGCAAATCGCTGGGCTGGAGAAGGAAATGGCCCGCTTTACAGAGCGCGTAGATGCCCTGATGCAGCTTCCCGCCTTGGCTAATAACAGCGAGAAATTGCTGCACAGAATTGAGATGACCACAGAGCGGTCCTCCAAGGAAGCGCTGCGCACGCTCGCGAAACAAGTACGCGAGTTTGACAGTCTAAAGAATGTCCTTTTGGCTCGGCTGAAATCCGAACGCCATTGGCATGAGCAGACGTCGGCGTTGAAGCGGCGGCTCTATGGGGGAATAGCCATCGGCGCCACTCTCGTTGCTCTCATCTGGGCGGGGTGGTCGCAGGTCATGGGCCCGACCAATATCGATGTTGCCTGGGCGAGGAGCGTAGAGGGGCGAGACGCACATGAGTTTGCGACCCTAAACACAGTCAGTCGGTTTCTTGAGTGTACAGGGCAGGGGTGGCAGGAGGTGCGCAGCTCCACCGGTAATAAGATTTGTATTGGGGGCGATACATACGGCTGGTACATGCGGCAGTGACGTACGAAGTCGTAGTATCTTACAGACGTCCATGATTGGCCGCATCTCCTGTACAAGACTCATGTGATTTTTCTCCTGATTTTGGGCCACTGCTTGAATGCGTTTTCGGGTTTCGAGTTTGGCAGATGCAGTTTTTATCGCCCACGCCATAGCTAGAGCAAACTCAGCTTTTTAGCGATTGTGAGGCAGGTATCTTCCAGGTTGAAGCCTTTGGTTTTGCTTCAGCAAACATGCATTCGATGGCCCAACGTGTGCGATCTCGCGCCGGAGGGGGGAAATATTAGGATTGCGGGCCTATTAAGAATCAGTAAACCCTAGCGGGAACCCTTTTTAGCGACTGTATCCATGAAAACCGCCCCAACACATACTGTGACATACGAATATACTGTTTTGGATTGGCTGGAGCTTCACAGTCTTAATCTTAAACCCACTATTAAAGCCGTTTCCGGGATATGGCGAGTCTCCTTGCCAAACTTTGGCACACCGCGAACCGATGGCTTTGATCTCACAGCCGACGAAGCATGGTCACTTGCTGCACAAGCCGTTGTAGACTTTGCTCCAGAATTAACCTTAGATGTTAAGTGGCTATATAATTCTTGCGAAAAAAATCTGCACGCGGAAGTTAATGAGAAACCTTTTACACAAAAGCGCAGGGTAGACCAGACGCCATTCGTATCTTTGAGTTATCAGGGGACGCCCGCAGATGCGCTTTGCGTTGCTCATGAGTTTGGACATGCCCTGCAATATCAGCTTTCAAAAAGTCAGTTCATACCGCCAGTGTTGAGAGAACTCGCCGCGTTTGTCGCGGAGAAAGCGTTGTTGGATTATATTCAGAAAAACCGAAATGAACTATATGAAGCGCTACACTCAGCATGGCAGCAGGATAACCGAATTTACTTTGGAGATGACACTGGCCATTTGTTGGACGCTTTGAAGTCACCCACGACTCCTTACACCTACAGGATGAATTATCCTTTGGCTCGCTTGCTGTCAGACGTAATGTTTGACGCTCTATCTAGGGGTGAGTGCTCCAAGGTATTTCTCGGGTCCCTTCCGCTTGTAGAATGCCTCCTTAATACTCATCAAAACGGTGCCGCGCTAATGGAAAATTATCTTCCTGACATCCCCGAGGCTGAAAATGACCGCTCAGCAGTGAACGCTTACCGGACTCTAGGCGCAATGGCTTTGCTCGATATCGACTATTGGCAAGGCGAGCCCGAGAAGAGCATCGAAGAATACTACTCAGCACGCCTCGGTCATATGCAGTCTCAAACTGCATTTGTGGCGATTGACGGCGATCGGAAGCCAATCGGGTATGCTACATGGGAACCAGACCCCGATGATGCAAGCATCGTTCGTTTGAAACGGCAGGCTGCGCCTTTTGGTGATCACTTAGAGCTGCAAGAAAAGCTGCAAACTCGACTACCTGAAAATGTCACGGTGCTTTCTCATCACTCACGCAGCGCTCTGGAGGAGCAGGTTTCATGGTAAATCTGGACTACTACGCAAGCACCGGCTTCGCGCTCGAACTGTTGGCGCAATCACCATATCATAAACAGCATAAGGTAGGCGATTATTTCCGGACGGAAATCCTTCCTGCTTTATGGGTCAATCAAGCACGGTTTTATCTGACCGAAGAAGGCATCCCCACGGCTATGGTCACATGGGCATGGTTGAATGAAGATGTTGAAAAGGAAGTCCATGTAACAGGCCGTGCCCTAACCCGTGATGAGTGGAAATGTGGAGATAGGCTGTTCTTCAACGATTGGGTTACACCCTATGGCGGCATCAGAGGCTATGTGCGTGACTGTATGGAGAATGTGTTTCCTGATGAATTGGTAGCCACAAGTTTGCGCCGTAACATGGACGGATCGGTACGTCGTATTAATCGCTGGACAGGGCTAAATATGCGCCCCAGGAGGCCGTCGCCTGAATGTGGCGCCATCGGCCCACTTCACAACTCAGCATTGTGACTGGTATGGTTGGCTTGATGTAATTTAATTATCAGGACGCTGAATGAAAAAGATAGTTTATCTTCTCATATTTATTGTCTTTCTGTTCGGCGCATGGCACTTAGCATATTCTGGCTTTGGAGGCAACGCGGGTTCAGAATCAAGGAAGATAGAAGCTTCTGCATTCTCTGAAGTGACACTGATACGAAACCCCAACATTGAAGATATTTATCTATACTTAGTTTTTCCGTCAGGCGAAGTATCCAACGACTCTGATCAGGGCTTGGCGCATTATGTTGAGCATCTTGCATGGCTGAGTGCTTTTGGCGGTGGTCGAAATGAACGATTGCGTCATTCCAATGCTTGGACCAACCATTTTAGCACCGGATATTGGCAAAAGACGGGGAGCGATGATCTACACCGTGCTTTGCGAACTCTAATTTCGACATCAGGCCCATTGAATATAGAGGAGAAATTCGCCTTAGAAGAGCGAGACATCGTTTTGAGGGAACACGACTATCGAGTCGCTGAGCGCCCACTATTTCAAGTCTATCGCGACATGGACCGCGTGCTTTATGGCGACGGAGCTTTGGCGCGATCTGTGATAGGGGAGCCAGAAGTTATCGTAGATTACTCATTGGACGCTGCCGCCTCGCTTCATATGCAAAGCCATTCTTTGTCGGACGCAACTCTTTTGGTCTACGGGGACGTCAGCGCGGCTCGACTGGAAGCCGCCGCAGCGTCGTTGTCGGTTGAAGATGTGCACACGCTTCCCGTTAATTCCAGCTCCATTCGGTTGGTTGAAGATGGCGTTGTGCAAGATCGGATTGCTGTGTCACTCGATGAACTGAGTGAAGACACGTTTTTGTATCGCAAACTGGTTCCACTGGATGTCTGTGAAACATCGGCTGGCTGTACTGTTTTGACTCAGTTGGTAGAAAATGCGCTCGACTCTTCTTTACCTGGAGGGCTGGCTGGACCGCTTAGGTATGACCGGTTTGTGACGCGAAGCTTCTCATTTAACATCGCTTTTATCGCAGAAAAGTATGTTGAAGTGTCCTTCATGGGACACCCTGATGCGGGTGTTTCATTGGAAGCGCTGGAAGCTGCATTTCGTGCGGCTCTTCACAGCACTTTAGAAAACGGCTTACCGCAAGAAACATTTGATCGAGTTACATCACGCCTCGTAGGCCAACTTGATAGTGTTTTGGAACGTGATCGTCCAGGCTACAATCGCGATCTAGCGCTTGGTCAGCTCATGTCAGCGGCACCCATTTTTACACTGGAAGATCAAATGAATGCGGTTGAAGATGTTCGCCTAGAAGATGTAAATGAATTTTTAAAATCCCTGTTATCTGATGGGCGCGAAGTGACACGCCTGGTCCGCGCTGAAAGGTAATTTGCGTATGAAGAGATTTTTGTTCTTAGCTGCTTTGATGCTTTCTTTGGCAGCGTGCAAAGAAGACGCCAGCCGAGAGGTTGTCTTAGCGGAAACCCCTGACGGTCGCCCGTTTCACTTTATGCCCATCTATGAAGATGGTGTGACGGATATCACGATCACAATTGCTTGGCCAATGAGCTGGGCTTTCAGCGTGGATCGAAACCCAGCAGTTCCCTATGTTGCTGCCGAGGCTATCTTGAGTGGAGGCACTGGTGAATTTGCACCGCAGGATGTGCTGGAGCTATTTAACGACAAAAATTCGCGTGGCCAGCTTTATGCCCGTGCAGATCACGCGATTGGTGAGGTGAGCTTTCCAAAGGAGCACATTGATGATGTCATTTCAATCGCCAGTGAGATGCTTAAATCGCCTCAGTTTGATCAAGCGTGGATTGATCGGATCAAACAAGGGTTCTTGGCAAATCAGACCCAATCTCAAGCACAGACCGCCAATCAAATGTGGGCTGTCGCTCGGTTAGCTGTTCTGGGTGAGACGCCGCTTAATGATTTTCTAAGCCTGCCAAATATCCCTGTAATCTCAGATGTGAGTGTGGATGATTTACGCCGCTGGCATGCGGAAACTATTGTGCAGAATGGCGTCATCATTTCCGTGACTGGTGCGATCAGTCGAGATGATGCCGGGAAAGCCGTTGACCAACTGCTTTCTGGCTTACCAGAAGGGCAAGCGCAAGCTACTCATAATGTTGATACAAATTTTGAGCCAAAGACTCTCCTGCTGCATCTTCCTGATGCTGAGAAAACAACTCTCGGCCTTATGGGGCAATTGCCACCTACGGCGGAAGGTGGCGATCTAACGGATTTGCTTGCTTTGAGTTTCTTTGGGCGCTCTGGAAGTGGACCGCTCTTCGATGCCGTTCGTACTGATTTGCGGGCAAGCTATGGTTTTCAGGCTGGTTCCACGAATTATGACCGCGCCACTCGTATCATGTTCATAGCGGGAGAGGTGGAAACCGAGAAACTGGCAGAGGCTTCTGAACTAATCCGCACAACATATGAATCCTATCGCACAGCACCCGATCTCACGGGCCTTGATGACCTGCGTCGAGGAATGGCAGAGGGAACAGCGCAGAATGTACTATATGTAGATGTTGCTGCTAGAACGATGCTGGAACTGGCATTGGATTCTCGCGACCCTAGCGATGCCCCCCGACTAGGCGAATTGTTGGAAAATGTGATGGCGTTAGAAGTGCAAGAGCGTCTCGCATCTGTCTTTCCGTCCGGCGACGACCTTATCATTGTCGCTGCGAGCCCAGATGCTTCAGCCCTTCCGGGGGCATGCGTAATCACGAAGATTGAGCAGGTTGCACAGTGTCCGTAGACAATAACGGGCGTGAGATACCGCTTTCATGGTTTACACGATCTTTATGGAAATACACGCCGCTCTACATTGAGTTGGTTTTTCTTGCTATCTGCCTGCGTCTGATCGGCTTAGTTGAGCCATTCATCTTCCAGGTCATTATTGACCGTATACTTCCGTTCCAGCGGGAGGCATCGCTTATTGTGGTTGTGGCGATCTTCGCGGCCGTGAGCCTGTTCCAGATGGGCTTTGAAGTGCTTTCGAGCCTTCTCGGGATCCTGACGGCAAACAAAGTCACCCGCGAGTTTGGATCACGTATTTTCGACCACCTGTTCAAATTGCCCTTCAGCCACTTCCGCAAGTGGTCTGTTGGCGAAACCATGGCGCGGGTCAGTGAGACAGACACTATCCGTAACTTTCTGGTCGGCACAACGACCGGGGTGTTCCTCGATCTACTCTTTGTAGTGATCTACATCGGTGTCCTGTTGTCTCTTTCTGTGCCACTGACAATGATCGTGCTTATTGCTCTGCCATTGCAGGCTTTGGTTTACTTTGCATTCGGTCCCTTCTTGCGCCAGCGTTTACGGGTGCAGTTTGATGCTGGCGCAAAACACCAGACCCAAATGGTTGAGAATATCTCAGGCATTGCGGCAGTGAAGGCGCTAGGTGCTGAAGGCAAGATGCTGGAACGGCTTGACCAAACCTTGGGCAATAGTTTGTTCGCAAGCTATCGAGTTGGTATGCTTAATATCTTCAGCGACAAACTCACATTCATCATTGAGCGAGGCGTAACAATCTCGATCATTTACGTTGGCGCGAACCTTGTTTTTGCCGGGGAACTTACGCTTGGACAGTTGATTGCCTTCCATCTGCTGGCAGAAAAGGTTACGGCTCCTATAGCCAATTTTTCCAAACTTTGGGAGAGCTGGCAGAATATCAAGGTTTCGCGCCAGCGGCTTGGCGATATCGTAAACACAGAAACGGAGCCCTTCAACGAGCGCCCAAAGCTTCTGCCTAATGTCGAACCACGCTTGACGTTTGAAAACGTGGGTTTTGCCTACCTTGAAGGGAGTCCTATCCTCAAGAAATTTAACTTTGAAGCAGTACCAAATTCTCTCACATTGATCGTTGGACCGTCAGGTATCGGGAAATCGACATTTGGCCGACTGGCCTCTGGGATTGATGTGCCTTCGGAGGGTAAGGTGCTTCTAGGTGGTGAGAACATCGCGAAATTCGAACCTCACGATGTGCGGACAAAGGTCGCCTACATCCCGCAAGAGCCTTATCTGTTCTCTGGCACACTTCGCGAAAACCTTCTCATTGGCGAAGAGGCTGCCTCTGATGCCGATATCGAGGATGCCCTTAAAATTTCCGTAGCGGATACTCTTGTCGCTCGAATGCCAATGGGGCTTGATACCCATGTTGGAGAGCGCGGGTCGGCCCTATCGGGTGGGCAACGGCAGCGGATTGCGATTGCTCGATCCCTCCTGAAAAAGCCCAAAGTCATCATTCTTGATGAACCGACAAGTGCCCTTGATGATGTCGCGCAGCGGAAAATGGCAGAAGAGCTTGAGCGCCTAAAGGCGACAACGACACTGATTATCATCACACATAGGCCAGATGTGTTCGGGCAACCGGATCAGATCGTTGATTTTGAGAAAATGTCATGACCTCATCATCAGAACCGATAAAGATTACGTCTCCGACGCTTCATACGAGCATTTGGTTCACGATTTTTGTATTTGTCGCGATCGTTGTAATGGCCTGTATTTTCAAAGTTGAGGTTGTTGCACGTGGGCAGGGCAAGGTTGTTCCGATCAGCCGGGTGCAGGTCGTGCAGCCCGAATTTGATGGCAAGATCACCGCAATCCATGTGCGTAATGGTTCGGAAGTACGCCAGGGCGAAGTTCTCATTGAGCTCGATACCACCGATGCAGAAGCTGAACTAAACACCATCACCGCCGAAATGACGCGCCTACGGATTGAGCGGGCACGTATAGCAGCCTTGGTATCCGGCATTGATGGCTCCGATATCCAGTCCGAAACATTCGCAGCGGACACCCTTCTCAGTTTTACGGAAAACACCGACACCGGCCACGACTTCTACGCTGAACAATTCCGGTTGCTCTCGGCCGAGATTGATGACTTGCAGGCAGCTATGTCGCAGATTGCGGCAAGGATAGTCTCCAACAATCAATCGGTATCTGTGACACTGGCAAATATCGCGCGGATTGAAGCGGCCATAGCCATTCAGACGGAACGGTTGGACGTCGCGCAGGGGCTGTTGGATCGTGGCACGTCCAGCCGTTCTGCATTCCTTGATGTGCAGGAAATCTTTACAGCACTTGAGAAAGAGCGCGAAGTCTATTTACGTGAGCTGGACCAGAAACGTAGCCAGGAAACTGCACTTTTGGCAGAACAGCGTAGCCTTATTACCTCGCTGCGAAATCAACTCTTGCAACGTCGATCAGAGATTGAGGCGCGGCTGGAAACGTTAGAAGAACAATTGCGGACGGCAGAGCGGAGGGTGATCGCTGCGCAACTGACGGCCCCGATGGATGGAGTCGTTGATCAACTGGATGTCTTTACGATTGGTGCCGTGGCACGGGGCGGCGAACAAATCTTGCGTATTGTTCCTGAGGATCAAAATGTAGAGATCGAGGCAATCTTTAGCAATAGCGATATCGGGTTTGTCGAGATCGGCCAGCAGGCCAATATCAATCTTGATGCCTATCCATCAGAGCGCTTTGGATTTGTAACGGGTGTGGTGTCTGACGTGGCGGCGGATTCAACGGAGGCCGAAGAGGGCGTTTGGGCCTACGATGTGAGAATTAAGCCTTTGGAAAACAGGCTGACAAGCGGCTCTTACCATTTTGTTCTCCGCTCGGGGATGACAGCAAACGTTGATGTAACTACTGCTAAGAGAAGATTGATAAGCTACTTCTTTGCCCCTATTGTGGAAACGGTACAATCTGCTCTTGGAGAACGATAGTTGGTAGAGTTTTTATCCTCAATTGGTATTTTAGGATACCTGATAATTGGTATTTTGATACTATTTGTTGCAAACCTGAGAGGGATCATCTCCTTAAGGTCGCCGTTGGATTCCCAGCAACATAAGATATGGAGAGCTACTGGGGGAGTGACTAAACCTGATCACCTTGAAAGAAAAGAAAAGGATTAGGGCCTGTTGACATTCGGGATTCCCATTTGGTTTGAAGTCTGATTCAAGCTTTCAAAATGGAGGTTTGAATGGACGAAGATCGCTTTGCTATTTCAGATGAGCTTTGGGAGCGGATGCGGCCCCTGTTGCCCGGTAAAGTCGGCGACCCTGGAGCAACCGGTCGTGACAATCGTAGGTTCATGGAGGCGGTTCTTTGGCGTGTGCGGACAGGCTCGCCTTGGCGTGATTTGCCCAAGGATTTTGGCAATTGGAATTCCATTTTCAAACGCTTCCGCCGATGGGCTGATGCCGGTGTATTTGAGAGTCTTTTCAATGCGATAAACGGTGAGCCAGACCTCGAATACGCTATGATTGACGGAACGATCGTTCAGGCCCATCAAAAGGCATCGGGCGCAAAAGGGGGACTCAACACCAAGCAATCGGGCGCTCTCGCGGTGGGCTGACGACCAAGATAGTCGGAATGGTCGATGCGCTCGGGAACTTGTTTCGCTTTTTACTTCTGCCGGGGCAAGCACACGACGTGAAAGGGGTTGCACCGTTGATACACGACGTTTCCTTTGGGGCGCTATTGGCCGATAAAGCCTTCGACGCTGATTGGCTCCTGCAAGACCTTGATGAGCGGGGCGCAACCGCTGTTATTCCGCCCAAATCAAACCGCAAAGTGCAACGAGACTACGATACTCACATGTACAAGTGGCGCCATCTGGTTGAAAATTACTTCGCAAAGATCAAAGAATTCAGGGGGATAGCCACACGATACGACAAAACAGATACCAGTTACGCCGCAAACTGGTACCTCTGCGCCACGATCATCGCCGCTCGGTGATTGTCAACAGACCCTAGTTCGCCAAATCTATGTTGCAGTATTGGGCAATATAATGCCAAGCCAATGGTACGTTAGAGAAAGCAAAGGATTCAGAATTTAGCTCTCCTTGTCGAATAATCACTGAAAACCTTTCTGAGACTAACATTTCTGAAACGACCTTACGAGATTTTCTCGGACTCTCCCGCAAGTGATCGGGATCAGAAAGAAATAAAGTCCTTCCGTTTTCTAATGCATGAGAGGTTGCCGTTTGCAACAAACTTTTACCTTCTGCGTTAGTAAAAATCAACACAACGGGGTTAAGGTTTGAGTGGTTTTCCGCCGTTATCAAACTAATTCGAAACTCCTTAGTTGGGTAGCATTCCCCAACCAAGGTAGAGTTTTTGGTTTCTGATGTTATTTCGAAACTTCTAAAACCATTCGGTTCACCATCCCAGGTGACAGACCAATTTGATCCGTCCAAAAGCACATTGCCTCCCGATATCGTTTCGGCGATAGCTTCACTCGCAAACAAGAAAGCTAGAATTGAGATCGCCAACGTTTTCATTGTGTGCCTCCATATGAATCATACATGTGAGATATGTCTTGGGCTCGCATTATTCAATGCAAGCCCAATTTAGTTTAGCGCCCGTCAGGAGAGCCATAGGTTTGGTCACCGCTATAGGCATCGCCTTTATCAAAGGTAGGTCTCCCCCAAGTACCTTGGGGATCGCTCGGATTACATGCAGATGTATAACCGCAGTTTGCTTCAGTAATTCGATTTAGTGTACCGATGGCGGCTTTTGCGCCACCGCCGCCGCCGCCGCCGCCGCCGCCGCCGCCGCCGAAGGATGTTGTGCCGAAGAGATCATCGGAAGAAGATTTTTTGTATACGTTTGACATTTTCGTGTCTCACTTCTCATTTGCGGTCAAGTCGTGATAACCTGACGTTGCTTGATGTTTGCTGGGATCACTCCCAGCGGCTCATTCGGGCGGTAGGTTGAACTAGAACCTGCCGCCCATCTTACAATTGCAAATCATTTTAGAAATGCAACTGCAATCTGGGGCCAGGGGAATCGCACTTGAGCTTTGACAGTTGAACCGAATTGGATTCGAAGACCTCTGCATAACGATTTGGGATTCCCTGATTTTGTGAGATTTGGTATCGTTTAGGGATATTTCAGGGGGGGTTTTGATGGACCTGTTTTTGCGAGAAGCGACTGAGCGGATTGGGGCAGATGACGCCCTGGCGAAGATTGATGCGCTGATGGATTGGCCTTCGTTTTCGCCAATACTCAAGCGCGGTCTTGGCCGTTCGGGTATCGGCCCACAAGGATATGATCCACTGGTGCTGTTCAAGTGCCTGCTGATCGGCCAGTGGCACGGCCTGAGCGACCCCAAGCTGGAGCGGGCGCTGAAGGTTCGGCTGGACTTTATGATCTTTTGTGGGCTCGACCTGCACTCCGCTGTCCCGGATGAGACAACCCATTGTCGGTTCCGCAACGCATTGGGCCTCATCGGAAGGTTTCTTCGTAGAACCACGCTAACAGAGAACAAACACCGAATTTGGATTACATAGTGTGGTTTCTGATCGCCTTGTAAGCTGTTGATCTGCCAATGCCGAGATGTTTTGCGGCTTGAGAGACGGATTTTCCTGCACCGATGAGATCTTCGAGGGCAGAGATCGTCTCGGGGGGTAATGGCGGCCGACCGGGCACGCGCCCATGCTTTCTGGCGTTGATCAGGCCGTCTTTGGTGCGCTCTGAGATCAGGCGGCGCTCGAAATGCGCGATGGCCCCGAAGACGTGGAACACGAGCTCTCCAGCGGCGGATGTCGTGTCGATCCGCTCCTCGAGGCTGATCAGATTGATCTTTTTGGCTTTGAGACCGTCGACGGTTTCGAGGAGTTCCTTAAGTGAGCGCCCCAAACGATCGAGGCGGATGACGGCGAGGGTGTCGTTGGGCCTGGCCTGCTCAAGCAAGGCTGCCAAACCGGGCCGGTTGAACGTCTTGCCGGAGATCACGTCTTCGAACACGCGAATAGCGCCGTGCTGCAGCAACCGATCTTTCTGACCGGATAGATCCTGCTCGGCGGTTGAAACCCTTGCGTAGCCGAGAATGTCGCCGGTGCGTGGCATGTTGTCTCCAAAACGACCGTTTTATGGCCTGATCTGACGTGACCGTTTTTGTCCTAGATTGGCACGCCAAATATGTCTTTTTATCAGTCTCTATAATATTCGGTGTCTTCAAACTTGCAACAACGTTTTGAGGACACCTCATGGGCCGCAGACTTCTTTCCTCCCGAACGCATGCAGAATTCTTCGGGGTACCGACGGATTCCGATGCTTTGATCCGCCACTATCTGCTGAGCGGAGATGACATTGATCTGATCCGTACTCGGCGTCGCGCCGAGAACCTCCTTGGTGTTGCGGTGCATATTTGTTTGCTGCGCTACCCTGGCTTGGGGTGGAGCGACGGCATCATGCCACCAGCTGAACTGATCGCCTGGCTTGCAGAACAACTTCAGGTCAGCACCTGTGCTCTCGACGACTATGCCGTCAGGCGAAATACGCGGCATGAACACCATGCCCTCGCGATGCGCCATTTGGGGCTTTCCCCTTTCGGACCTCAACATGTGCGGCAGGCGGAGGATATCGCCACGAGGGCGGCCTTTGCGACGGATCATGGCGTGAAGATTATTGAGACTCTGATTGCAGAACTGCGCAAGCACCACCTGGTGTTGCCGAGCGCGGACACGCTTGAGCGCCTTGCCTTGAAGGGACGAGCGCGTGCGCGACGGGAAGCTGCCGCGGCGCTGTTTGATGCCCTCTCACCGGAGCAGCGTGACCAGTTGCAGGCGCTCTTAGTGAATGACCCGTCTGTGGGGCAAACGCGGCTCACGTGGTTGCGCGGCTTTCCGCATTCGACCAGCCCGGCCAGCATGGCCGCGCTTCTGGATCGCTTGAAATATCTAAGATCATTGGAGCTGCCACCACATCTTGGCCAGGGCCTGCACCCGGACCGGCTGCTCAAGTTCGCGCGCGAGGGGGCTGTGGCGCCCGTGAGCTTGTTGAACGACTTTGGCGAACGGCGACGAATTGCAACGCTCGCGGCACAGACGGCGGATTTATCCATCACGGTCACCGACGCGATCATCGCCATGTTTGAGCGGCTGACCGGCCAGCTCTTCTCAAGGTCCCGCAATCGTCAGGAGGAGGTCTGGCGTATGGGCAAGACCAAGGTTGGCAAACTGATGCAGCTCTTCGGCGCGTCCATTGATGCCATGGCCCGGGCACAAGACCTGGGCCAAGATCCCTTTGCTGCGTTGGATGCGGATGTCGGGTGGGAAACTCTCTTGGGCAAACGTGACGAAATCTCCGACTTTGGAGAGCTGGCGACCAGTGACCGGGACGTGCAGCTGAACGGAACGATATACCCTCATAAGGGCTGATTTTACTTTTCAAAAGTCCCACGCGGAAGTAGGGTCTCTGAGAGGCCTTAGTTTGCCCTGCGCAACGCTTTCCGGGAGGCTG
>Ga0228627_1000375_pt1 | contig 28213 bp, 17 predicted proteins | sample 33DmetaG_FD_190483 | JGI IMG/M metagenome (GOLD analysis project Ga0228627, IMG submission 190483) | Seawater microbial communities from Monterey Bay, California, United States - 33D | ecosystem: Environmental > Aquatic > Marine > Coastal | place: USA: California | collected 2016-09-28 | reverse complement strand
AGACACCATTGTATCCAAGAACAAAAAAAGAACTAGATTTTGAGAAAAAGGTTACGTATTGGAAACAAAAAATTCCAGAAATATTGTTGGCTCCTTTTAATCATAATCAATGGAGCAGTATATAAACATATCATATTATTAACATGATATGTTATTGTAATTTACGAATTATCTATCATCAACGAAATATTAAATAGAGAACGATTATGGTAATAATAAAAGATACAAGAATGGTTAACATTTTTAATACTTGATTTAAAAATCGGTCCACGTCGAGTCTTGCATTTGGAATGATTATAGGATTATTGTATGGACCTATATTGTTTTCCATATTCATATTCACATTTATATTTACATGAGCATTTCTAGGTAATCGCATATGACAAATTGGACACGAGGGATTGGTTGCAACCCATTGAACATAACAAAGTTCGTGTATTTTAAACGTACAATTACACTGGATATCGTATTTTTCTTTTAAATCTAAAATACTAATCAGATCTTCATTTGAATTACAATAGTAGTTATTATCATGTTCATGTTCGTGTTCATGTTCATACCCGCACGCATGGTTAGTATTATTATATGTTTCTTCAAGACAAATAATACATTCATGATCTATTTCATGATTAAGACTATATGATATAAATTCCATACTATTTTTTACTTATATAATTTTTCTAGTTTTTTTATTTTTATCTTTATGTTTTTTGAATTTACGAGTTTTAATTTGACCCCCTTTACTATTATCTTTTTTAATATTATTATTTCTTTTACGTATGTCCGCATTATCATAAAAGCTACGAACCATTGCATCAGGTAATATACCAACTTTATTACTAGTTCCACCTATCATATGGTTAGACATACTGCGTTCACGTGAGGATAAATTAAGTTTGGATATAGATAAACCTATTGGAACAATATATGAACCTCCACTTAAAATACTGTTTTTTTCTGTATGTGTAGTTGTATCATTTAGTAATTTATCAACGGGATATCCGCCACTTATTATTTTACCATTAGGTTTACAAAATACACAGTCTTTTGTTGAAATTTGTTTAGACATATATATTGTTGATATACAATAATATATATTTAATATTTATTTTTCTTGATAACGTTTTATTTCTGGAACGTATTTACATTCACGATGTTCCTTTATGTAATTCATTAACGTATCTACTTGTTGTTCATTATCAATACATTCGTGCAAACATTTTTCAATATATTTCATAGTCAAAGGACTGGTTTGTTTCACTTCGACAAACCTTAAACGTCCATCGGTTATATTTATAGTAGCGTTTTTTAAATTACTGTCTTCGCTTTTTTCAAAAATCACTTTTTTCAAATCATTTTTAACTTTTCTTAATTCCTTTATCTTTTCATTTAATTGTTTTGCGTGATTATCTAATACGACCCATTTTTTAATATGTAAAGAAAAATCATTATCAACATCCATTGTATTCTGTTTTCCTGTTTTTGTTATATTCTATAATATATAATCACTATCTATATCTAAATATATTTATGATATATTTATGTTATGTTCCTACACTCCTTTTAGTGGAGAAAAATATCTAGTCTTGCTATTACTCTGTAATACAATAATAAATATAGCTAAAATTAATAAAAAACTAATAATAACAAAAAGCAAAGATAAATATATATAGGGATATATTTCTTGTAATATGATGTCAATAATTGGTTGAAACATATTTTTTATTTCTTTTTTAACATCTTCACGTTTCAGTATATTGATACAATGGTCAATAATTGATTTACTCATTAAGAGTCTGTTGTTTCTATTTAGTAGTTATATTATTAAATAGAAATATTATTATTTCTTTTTAATTTCTTATAAATTGTAATAAATTGTAATAAATTGTAATAAATTGCAACAAATTGCGTCATTAGAAATTCTATATTTTCTTTTTATTGTGTAAGTAATGGATATTATTAAACCAGGTAAAAAATTAAATATAGAACAGGTTACGTTAACGCAACCAAAACCACTTCGAGGTGGTTCTTATTTTACAAAAATGTTGAATAATGGAAAACCATTGTACATCCAATTGTCTTCTTGTAAAACAAAACAAGGTATTATTGAGACAGGTAAAAAAATATATACCGATTTAATGTTTTCTTCTGAAAACCAACAAGATGTGGAATTTATCGACTGGATGGAGCATATTGAAAGCATGTGTCATAAACTTATTTTTCAAAAAAAAGATATTTGGTTTCATGACAATGAACATTTAGACATAACAGATATTGAAGGCGTTTTTTCATCACCAGTGCGACTATATAAGTCCGGGCGGAACTATTTATTACGTGTTAAAATAAATAAAGGATATCAAAATAAACAGACCTGTATGGTGTATGATGAAAACGAAACCATATTAACATTAAAGGATATTAAAAAAGAGTCGTCTATTGTAACCTTATTGTGTTTTGAAGGTATTCGATTTTCGTCAAGAAGTTTCCAAATGGATATTACATTAAAACAAGTCATGATAATGGAAGATAGAGATAACATTCTTTTAGATAATTGCATGATTAAAATAAATAAAAATGAAGTAATCCCAAAAGATTTAGAACAAACTGTTTTAGAAGAAAAAGTAAAACATGTAGACATAAAAGAAGCATTGGAAGAAATGAATACTGATGACGAAACAGTTACTCAACACAATATACAAGAATGTTTAGATAGTATAATCAATAAAGTTGTAGAAGAGGATAATAAAGAAAATCTCACGAGTGAACAAGAAGAACAAGAAGAACAAGAAGAACAAGAAGAACAAGATGAAAAGGTAGAAGATACTAAGAATGAAAACAACGAATTGGAAGAAGTAGAGATTAATTTAGAAGAAATAAAGGAAAATATATCTTTAAAAGAACCAAATGAAGTCTATATTGAAATATACAAAGTAGCAAAAGAAAAGGCAAAACAAGCTAGGAAACATGCAATTGAAACCTACTTAGAAGCACAAAATATTAAAAATACTTATATGTTACATGATATAGATTCTAGTGATGACGACGAAGAATTCGATGTTGATATATCCCCAACACATAGTCAATAAAATAAATACCAAAGTTTAGATTAATAATATTATTAATTATTAATTTATAAAATTATTTTATCATTTTTATTATATAATGAACATGTTAAAAAGTATTCGAAAATACGTGAAAGCTCATCACATTATTGCATTAATTGGTGTTGTGGTCATCGGTATTGCCATATATCAATATTCTACTAGAAAATCATCTATTTTAAGTGGAATGAAAAACGAAGTAGAAGAAAAAGTAGAAATGAAAAAATCGATTCTTCCTGCTGATCCAAAAGGAGAAAATGAGAAATACGCACAAGCTTCTGGTTTAGGAAGTCAAACAATCGCAAAAAGTTGTGATAAAAAAAGTGTTGCTGACCCAAGTGAATTGCTACCAAAAGATGAAAACAGTGCATGGGCAAAATTGAATCCTGCTGGAAACGGGGATTTGAAAAATGTAAATTTATTGAAAGCTGGATACCATACCGGTATTGATACTGTAGGAAATAGTCTACGTAATGCAAATCTTCAACTACGTTCTGAACCAGCAAATCCACAAGTTAGCGTAGGTCCATGGAATAACACAACCATTAGCCCAGACCTTATGCGTACACCTCTTCAATTAGGCCAAGGTCCTCAATAATTGAACTTAACCTAATCTAATATACAAGCATATTAATTTAGTTGATTCATAATCATAATAAATACATAACACAATACAACAATGTTTATTTAAATATTTCATATAATTATTTAAATGAACACATTATATAAACAATCAATATTTACATTATAAACCATACACTATAAACCATTTAAGCAATAATATAAGGAAAACAACATGAAAATAAATACACTGGGCTATGTGATGATTTTACTTATGGTAATTATTATGATTAAAATGTATTATGATTCCGAAGCATATCAATTGAAATGTATTATTTCAGACATAGACGGTAATACGTATTGTGTTCGAGAACGGCATAAATTAGAGTTAGCTGCAGATTTATTAGCAAAGACAACTATTAAAATGAAAAAATTGGTACAACATATGAAAAAAGAATACCCTAATCGTAACAATGTCAAACGACTTGTTAAAAATTTTAGACCACATAAAATCGTTGAAACACTACCAACTAGTCAATACACAGCATACAGTGAAAACAAAGGCGAAAAAATAGCATTTTGCTTGAATACAACAAAAGGTGGTAACGAATTAATCGAACCGAACACATTAACCTTTGTTGCGTTACATGAATTGGGGCATATTGCAACCGAAAGTATTGGACATACAGAAGAATTTTGGAACAATTTTAAATTTATTATTGATGAAGCGGTTAACATAAATATCTATCAACCAGTTGATTACAAAAAAGAACCAAAAAGTTATTGTGGTATGACGATAAATGACAACCCATATTTTGATATGTAATAATAGTCAACCACGTTCAAACATACGTTAGTTTATCTGATGTTGTAACAAAGTTATAATCACCATAGCGTATTATATATTTACAAGTTCCATCTTTGTTTTTTACGATACTTGTTACCATTACAGCTAATTCCTTATTGTTTTTTTTATAAAATAGAACATCTTTTGGATACACTCGTTTATAAAGGCGATTAATATAATATACTTTGCTAACAGGACACCATATTTTGTTTTCACTAGATAACAAATGTTTTCCATATAGTACAAAAGGTCCTTTTATTGGCGGGAAAAAAGTATCACAATGATACTCTTTGTCAATATAGGTAATGTACATATTATGTATTATATTTTTTTCTATAAATTGGTTGTAAATAGAAGCACCACCTATAACCCATACTTTATGATATTGCTTTAATTTACAAAAAGAAATACAATCATCAATAGATGAAAATGTTTTCATTATTTCATTGTTTCCAGAGGAGTCTATTGTATCTATTTGTAACGAGGTTGATAATATAAGATGATCACGTTTTGGTAAAGGTTTTTTAGGTAAACTTGTCCAAGTATTTTTACCCATGATTAAAGCATTTTTATGTGTGAAGGATGTAGGGTCGTTCGTGTTCGCGTTCGTGTTCGCGTTCGTGTTCGTCTTCCCATTGTCTTTTTTCGTTGATAATATACCTTTTGTTAATTTAGAAAAACGTTTAAGATCTTCTGGAATATTCCACGGCAATTGATTGTTCATACCAATTCCTCTGTTTTTACAAAAAGCCACGATCAGATTTAATTCCATGTATATAAAATAATATATAAATAATATACTTATTTTATATACAAACTATTTCTTCAAATCAATATAATCAACTATAAGTTTATATTATAAACAATGACCATATACAATGTTTTTATACATAAACAAGATGTCCATATACCAGACAATATAATTTCTTTTGGTAACAATATCGATAACAATATCGATAATAATAATACTAACAATAATATACCGACTATCATTTCTGATTTTTCAATATACAAGGATGATAGCATTGAGGCAATTAAAAAGAAAATATTATTGACTATTTTTCAATCTAACTATGAAGAACGTTTTTCTTTTAAAGAAATCTATTTGTTTGGAGAAAAAAAAGAACTATTTGATGTTAAAAAAGTATATACATTGTTATCCAATAATGGGAAAACATTATTAACATATGACAAATTGGAAAGTTATTTTAAAAATATAAAAAATATATCGGAAGATGATACGAACTTATTAACATCGTTAGAAGAGAAAGATATTATTGAATACGATGATTTATTGTCATTTGATAAAAAGGAATATACCAAGTATTATTCAATTGGTCAAACAAGTATGGAAAAAGGGAATAACGATGAAGTATTTATTGTACATCCTTTCTTATTAACTGATTTTTCCGAGGATAAACAAATAGATATACAAACCACGAATAAAAAGTTATTCTTTGAAGAAAAAAACTCTTTTTTGGACCATGAATTATCAGAAAATACCATTCATTTAGTATTAACTAAGGATATAGTTTCGTATTTTAAAAATAAAAACCCCAATCTCTCTTTAAATGAATCACAACTCATTGAACTATATTATCCATTACTTTTTAATGAAAATATAAACTCGATAGATACATTGACTTCCATCGATGTTCAAGAGAGACTGATAAAAAATACAGAAACATTAATCGAAATCAACGATAAAAAAAATATATTTGAAATAACCAATAATCATGTTCAATTATTCAGAAATATATACCAAGAAAAAAAATACAATCTGGCTTATCTTGAAAATGGAATAAAACAAATACATTGTTTCATTGAAAGCAACGACAATATAATCATGCCTCTTGAATTCATTTTTAAATCCATACACGCAAGTGAAAAAATACCTTTTATACAATATTATCCAGGAAAATCAAAAGAAAAATTATATCGATTGTATTCTGAAAAAAACGCAGGCGATGGTAGAAAAATCCCTTTTTTGCAAAAAAGAACCATTATGAATTTAAAAAGCACGTCTTCTGAATTTAAAAAAGCCAACACCATAACGTTTTATATAGAAATTGCGACAAATTCCATGAGTTTACCTGTTATATGTCAGTTGGACCAACAAAACAACATGTACATTTATTTGAATGAATTAAAAATAATCAAGACATTGGATGAAATTACGATTCTTATAAAAAAATATATAAATGAATTAATCAATAATATCAACAATATTATACAGCAATATGGATATGAAATTAAACCATTTGTTGATTTTTATCAAAGCAATATTAACATAAATAACATCCAATACAAAATCAAATATCCATACAAGAAACAAATCACTACCAAAAAATGGTTAGGTTGTTTGTCCAGTATATTCAGTGTACAAGAAGGTATGAAAAGAAATCAGAAAAAAGATGGGTTTTTCCGATACAAACGAATTAGTAATTACAATAAAATGAACGCAGTTGAAGCATTTATTATTGATGAAATCAAGGAAAAGAATGATTTTATTGACCACACACAATTAATTGATAAGTTAGTAAACAATTTCAAAGAATTAAATGAAACCACTGCTTCTGAAAAAATAGCTGGGGTATTGGATGATATACAAGTAATAGAAGGGAAACGACAACGTTTTCGTATTAAAAGCAATCCAGGGTTTCCATGTATTATTCATATTGAAGACAATTTTTCTGAAACCTTTTTAAACATTATAGTATCCAATATTGATCATATTGGTTATATTGAACATATTAAATTATACTTGGATTCGTTTATACGCATAACACAAGATATTGAGTCGACACATGTGTCAAAAGATAGTATTGAAAAAATATGTAAGATAAGGGTATCAGAAAAAAAACAAGAAAAATTAGAAAACCAAATAGAAGATGTCGAAGAAAAAAAAGACGATGATGAAATAGGTGACGATGATGACTTTGATATATTTGATGTAAGTGATGACGAGGTAGATGATGACGACGAAAACGAATTTCAATTTGGTGGTGAAAAAGATAGTAAAGATATAACGGGTATGAGTTTAAAAAATCCAAATGTGTTTTCCAAACGATTATTAAAGAGAGATATTGCGTTATTTTCTACACCAGAAGAAGGTAAATACAAGGCCTATTCACGAACCTGTCCAACCAATAGTTATCGAATGCCTGTTTCATTAACACAAGAAGAAAAGGATACTATCGATAAGGAGCATCCTGGTTCGTATACCAATGCAATAAAATATGGTTCTACCAAAGATAAACAACACTGGTATATTTGCCCTAGGTACTGGGATTTAAAAAGAAATATACCATTAACGGAAAAAGATGTTGAAAAAATAGGCAAAGACAAGATAATACCAAAAGGTGCCAACAAAGTATCAACCGGAAAACATATTTATAAATTTTACAATAAAAACGAACATAATCCAGGGTTTGTAAAAGGAAAAACCAAAGATGGTTTATGTGTACCATGTTGTTTTAAAAAATGGAACAAGAAAAAAATAAAAGAGTGTGGAATAAAAGATGACAATACAATGGATAGTTCGTATATGTTGGATGAGAAAGACAATAAAAACAAAAAAGGCAAGAAAAATGAAGATGAAATAGGCGATGTTAAAGATAATGATGTTGATATATCATCAGATGGTAAAATAGACGACATATTGAGTTATAATATATTTCCATTAAAAATCCATCGGTTTGGATATCTACCACCTGTGTTGCAATATTTTTTACAAATCAACAATGCAACCTGTCAACGAAGTATCAATAAAAAATCGAAATTAAAGATAGGTGTTCCGTGTTTGTTACGAAAAGGTGTCGAATATAGTGAAAACCAATCGTTTCTTGCGTGTATTGCAGATGCGTTTAAGGATACGGTCGACAATGAAATTATTACGACAAGCAATATGAAAGAATATTTGATAGAAAATTTGGATATTGATTTATATTCAAGTTATCAAAATGGTAACTTGGTAGATTTATTTGCTCCAAAAAAAATAGATATTTCCAATATTGAAGATACTAACATTAATTTAAATGATTACAAACATACCATGATGTATAAACGTCTATTTGATACAAATGCAGATACAAATGCAATCTCAGATACAAATGTCTTCAAAAATATAACAAAACACAAACAGTATGTGTATAAAGTTATTTTGTCAATGAAAGAGTTTATTCAATATTTACGAGACGATACTATTGTAATCGACCATACCTATTTATGGGACATGATTTGTGAACCACATCCTTTTTTATTTCCAAAAGGGTTAAACCTAATTATATTGGACATCGGAAACGACGATACTTCAAAAGAAGTACATGTGGTTTGTCCAACCAATCGTTTTTCCAATAAATTATTATATGATAAATCGAAACCGTGTTTACTATTAATGAAAAAGAATGGGTTTTACGAACCATTATATGAATACGAAGACCTGGATACAAAAACAGTATTGAAAAAAACATTTTATTTGGAAAAAGATATCATACCTGAATTACGACGAACCTTACAAATTATTATACAAGATCAAAATAAATCTTGCCAACCAAAGAAAATCAAACAAACCTCAACTTATCCATATAAAAAGGCATTAAATGGTAATGATACTATCAATAAATTAATCGATATAAATTATGACATTGAAAATATCGTATATCGTCAAAGTAAAGTTTGTGGTATTCTATGCAAAGACGAATTAAATAATACTGGTTATGTCCCGTGTTATCCTAGTTCATTAGACAGTGAATATACAAGCCGTTATGTACAAATCGATTTGGATGATATTACACCTTTATTAAACACGTATAAAGAGACTGTTGCGTTTTTGAAAAAAGTACATGAACGCTCAAAAGGAAAGGGAAATATCAACACAAAACCTTTGTTTAAAATGGTGGAAGATAATATGATTGTTGGTGTAATAACAGAAACAAATCAATTTGTTCAATTGAAAGCACCTGAAATCGATTATGAACTAGACAATTCTATAATGAAATTGGAACCATATCCGTTTTATGACTATGATACAAATAAACTAAATAATAGTCTCGACATGGATACAACCCATAATGTGCAAGATACACAGCGAATACAAATGATACGTAAAATTAAGTTAGAAACACAATTTTACAATGCATTTCGAAATACGGTTCGATTCACATTAAATAAATTTTTGTTTATAAAAGAGAAAAAAGAAATACAAGATATATGCGAGAAAGAACTGGTGGTGTTGGAAAACAATGAAACAAAATTAAATCGTTATTATATGAAAATCCAACATATTTCTGACATATTAAAGAACATATTAATAGATAACTATATTGTTTTTGAACAGTATGATACAGGATCAATACAATCAAGTACTACTATTTCAAACTGTTTTAATATAGATACATGTGATAGTAAATTATTTTGTAAATACGACAACGGCTACAATAATAACAAAGAAACATGTCTTTTAAAAATACCAAAAAACAATCTACTTTATAATCTTGATAACGAAAAAATGTATTTTACAAAAATAGCAGATGAATTATTACGATATCACCGAATTAAAGAATTTATTTTAAAACCAGATGTATTGTTATCTTTTTCAAGTATTAACTACCATATCAATCACGATGAGATGTTAATGTTAGATTCATTATTGAATTCTAGTTATTTTGATGAATTGAAGTATATGAATTATGAAAGTTATATTCATAATAATGTGTATGATTTTATACAACCATCAAAAATAAAGCACGATATCACTATTGACAAATATAGTGAAAATATACAAAACCTAATGGATGAAAGAGATAATGGTGAAACACAAGTAATTAAAGATTATCAGACACATGTTAGATTGATTGGTGAATTAAAAAAATGTATAGTAGTAAAAAAAGGGAAGTCTGAATTACAGTTAAGTAAAAAATGGAAATCCGAATTCCCATTGAAAACCATTCAACTGAAAATCAATAATAGTCCTTTTTGTAGTTTTTTCTTAATGAAATTAATCATATTTTATCATACTGGAAAAGAACAAGCTATAAGTGATTTGAAAAATATATTGGTTGATAAATACAAAACATTGTCTATCGAAAAAGTGATGGAATTATTAACCCAAGATGGTAAAATCTCATTGAAAAAATCATTGAAAAAGAAAGTTATTTCAATAGATGATATGGTGATGAATGATGAATATTATATTACCATGATGGATCTAATAACCATTATTATTCATTATAAAATTCCAATGTTATTGATTTCTGGTACAACATTCAAAGAAAATAACGAACCATTGATTGTATTTAACAATAAAACGGAAAAGAATGAAAAAATAAAACATTTTTTTATTGTAAAACCAGATAGTATAAAGAAAGAAACCATACCGACATATCGGTTACTTCGTTTAGAAGGGGAAAAAGAAGAATTTAAAATACAGAACAATCGTTTTTCGGAAAAATTACAAAAACAAGTATTTGATAAAAAGTATGTATTAAATAAGGATGATTATTATGTGTTAATGAAAAAGAAAATCAAAAAAATGAAAAAACGTCTACCACTAAAAAGATAAATACACACATGCTTACTTATCTATCCATGCGACAATCATAAAATAACTAAACATTTATTAGTTATTTTATTAGTTATTTTATTAGTTATTTTATTAGTCATAGCATAATATCATCCTCACTATATTCTTCTTGTTCTTCTAATGCATTTGCTATTTCATCAAACAAATCTTGTTCATTTATAACATTTTCACTTTCATTTTCATATACTTCTTCTTCCTCTGTTGTAATATCATCTTCATTATCACTAAGTTCGACGGAAATATCGTAATTTCTTCGAGTATGAAATTGAATACCAAATGTATTAAACGCATCCCATTGTTCGCTATCAAATACTATTTGGTTTGTAGGTTCTATTGTTAATGGTTCTATATCAGTATTATTTGCAGAAATATCTGTATGAACATCATTCACATTTGTATTTGCAGAAATATCTGTATTATTTGTAAATAAATATGGCGACGTTATTATATGTTGTTGTAATCGTCTACGGTTCTGTTCTAAATTTCTTCTGCGTTGTATTGCACGTCGTCTTCTAGGAGTACTATTTAGATTTTCACATTCAATAATTTTATCATAAAAATAAATTCCTTTATCAGGATAATACGTAACATTATTAGGAATATTATCAGAAATAGTATTGTTATTTTCATTTTTTAATCGTATATATTTTCCACTCACATCGCGAATGTATTTTTTTATTATATATTTTTGTCCAAACATTGGATTTAATCTTATAAATTTTTTCAATGTTTTTTTCAATAATTTCTTATTGTCCAATTTCTTAGTGACAATTAAGGAATATTCAGAATATAGAAATAATTTTAAAAAATTAAAATGTTCAAATACTTCAACTAATTTTTTTGAAGGAAAATCTTTGTTTATTTTTATTTTTTGGGTTATTCGATAGTTTTTTTCCATCATACGATATAAATAATACAGTCGTTGTTCTAAAAGTGCATTTTTACAAAAGTTTTTAATAGATGCTTCACGTATTAAATGTTCATTATATTTTGTAAATTGTTTCAAGTTAAATTGATTTGCAAAAAATTCTTCATATAACACTGGTATTTTAAATGGACTTTTGTCTATTGCAAAATAGATATTATATAAATTGCTCTTTGAAAAAGGAATATTTGTATAAGGATTTTTTATTTTTAAAGGTTCTGGAAAAAAATTTGGTGAATGAGACAACGCATTATGTATAATATTAATAATATCGGTTATTCGAAAATGATACAACATATTGTTTTCATACAATTCCAACGTTTGGTTTTTTTTAAATACAGACAATTCATTCATACATAAATCAGTACTAGTATCGTATTTTTTGGCACATTTGTATTTACAAATATATACAAAACGACATAATGCTCGATATAATTTCTGTGTTTTATAAAAAAGAAACTCTATTTCATTTTTTTTGTCTTTTGTTACAAAGATATTATCCAAAATACCATTTTTTAATATTAAAAATTTGTTGTTTTTCTTTAAATACTCTTTGTTTTTTTTTGACGTTATATTTTCGCCATTTTTTTTTAGTAATAATGGATACATCTCGATAAAGTAAGAAAGTGAGTTAAAAAATCCATACTTTACGAAATCATTATTGATATATGTATTTCGGTTATTTGGTAATGCATGAGCAGGATTGGTTATATCAATACCTGGTAAATGATAATTTAATATTCTTAAAAATGTTGTCATATAAAAAAAATAATGTTTTGTAGTTGTGTGATTGTAGTTGTGGTTGTGTTATTGTTATTCTAAAAAATGTTTTTATTACACTTTTACAAATACTTAATTATCTATATAGTTGTTGTATATCTTATAGATATTTTATCTTATTTTATCTTATCTTATTTTATCTTATCTTATCTTATTTTATCTATACCATATTTAATTTTTTATTATATTTTATATATTCTTTTGTTCCCCATTGTGGTTTAGAATTGATTATTTTTTCATTTTTTCTTTTTCTTTTTCTATTTTTTTTTATATATACGGTGTCTCTTGCATCAAATAAAGTAACCACTTTTTCATTCTCTATTTTTTTTTCTTGATACAATGCTTTTGCAAATAAACCAAATTCAGATAGAATCGGTTTAGTAGAAGTTGAATTGTCTGAATGAATACATTTTCTATCACCAACACATAGATTATTAATTGTAGATAGTTGTGTTCCCATATTATTTATAAACGTATGAAAGTTTTATCGATTTGTTTTTATAACTATTACGTTTATAAATAATAAAAAAATCAATTTTATAATTGGTTCGTTTATTTTTTATTTTTTATTATTTATATTTTAATGTTTATTATTTATATTTTTCTTTGTTTTCATTTTCTGTTTTATTATTCATATTACTATCTTAAAATCCCATGTCATAATCATCGTCATCGGATCCCAAGTCTTCTTTCTTGATATTTCCAATATTATTATCAATCGCAATATTGTTGGTACTACATGCGTCTCCACTATCTTCTATTTCACCAAAACCTTCTTCTATTTCTTTATTAATATCTTTTTCCTCCCATTCTTTCTTTGCATTGTGTTTCATCATTTCTTCAATGTCTAATACGACTTTGAATGCACTTGTTCCGAAATATCCTTCTTGACCACACATTACATTCGATGAAACACCTCTCATTTCATCCAATTCACCATGTCTTGCAGCTCGTAAGAACATTTCAGGAGTTTCCTCAAACGATGCTTTTGCAATAGGTCCTATATTATCGTTATTAATACCGTGTCTAAATATGGATGTCATTTTTTTATTACAAGTCATCCTATCACAAAGCATACTTACATGGTGATAGTTAATATACGTTCCATCAAATTCAATGACCTCTGATATTTCATTGAATATAGATTGTCTTGCGGCTTCAATACCAAGTGTTCTATATACTTCTTGTATATCATTGGTTACACTTCGGTTAATGTCAACGTAATTCAATCCTAATATATCCAATAAATTCGTACCAACTGTATCCAATACCCATATAGTTTTCTTTTCAAAACCACTTTGTTTCTCTTCCACATTGTCTGTTATTTTCCGTATCATAACCCTATCAATATGTTTAACCCCGCGAAGAATAATATTGTCCAATAAATTGTCTTGAAACGTTTTCAATACGTATATTTCATTTGATTGATCCAATGGATTCAATCCAGTCAGTAACGTACTTTTGTTGTCATTTACTTTTTTCTTGATTTCACCAAGACGAATACGGAATATTAATTTATCTGAATTATAGTCAGAAAATACACAGGATACCAAATCTTTATACGCATTTTTTAAAGCAAAATGAATATCGTCCATGGTAATATTTTTGTCCAACATCTCTTCCGCATTTAATACCATACGAATAATCCATTTTGAACGTTTGGGTTCTTCTTTTTCCTTCTCTTCTTCGTCTTTTTCTATACAGTCTTCTACCATATTTTGAAATTCTTTGTATTGTTCAAGGGTTGATCGGTCTTCTTCAATAAGTGTATCCAAATCGTCTGGGTCAAAACAGATTTGTATGGAATCGATAACCTCGCGAAGTTTTGTATGTTCCATACGTGTCATTAATTCTTGTGCGGTTTCTTGATTCGTCTCGTCTTCTTCTTTCAAAAATACAGTACAAGATGGGTTTTTTGGATTTTCAGACAAAGATAATATTTCTTCAATCCGAGGAACACCTCTGGTAACATTGGATTTTGATGCAACTCCTGCAAAATGAAACGTATTAAGTGTATTATGTACAATAACACCATAATCATTCATAAATGTTTGATTAGAAGGAACTGTAAAATCATACACATAATTATTTTGTGAAGGAGTATATTCTTCAATCGATATGATCTCATCCCATACAATATTAGAATAACAGGCTTGTTCCAAAATATCTATATAGGGTTTTAATGAAATATTATTTTTTAATTTTATATTTTCATTAAATATATCAATGTATTTTTTCAAAGTTCTTCTTCCTATTGCATTCTTTTTTTTCCATCTTCCATAATTTCTGCTATGTCCCTTTAATTTTAATTCTTTACCACACAAAGCTATAATATCGCCAAGTCCTTCAATCTTATCAATTGTGTCAGACAAATTATGTACGTTATCACGTGACAAATATTCTATTAAAGAATCTAATTTTTTGCTATGTAAAGAGGTACCAATTTTTTCTTTATAAATATATGCAAACTTTGATAATATATTTAATAAATACATTGGTTTTTCTTTGACAATATTTTCTTTAATGCTAGAAAATATACCAAAATGTGTCAATAGAATTGATATATCTTTTATCAACTGTTTAGAACGACTACATACTCGAATTTGATGATGATTAATATCAGACTGTATATTACCATCTCCATCAAAATATCCTTGTAATAAACCTGATTTAAATTCATCTGGTGCATTAAATGCAAAATCTGGAATTTTTTTATTATATGAACCATTGTTACATGTTAGTTTTATAAAATTAGTAAAACTTTTATTTTTAATTTTTGTTGTTACACTAGGTCCATATTCACCCATTTTTTTTATTATAGTATATGGTGAATTTATAATATTAGAAAATGCTATTGTGTTATCTATAAATGTTTGTGAAATATTTGATATAAATATTTCATTGCCATTAATATTTCCTTCGGATAAATAAGCACCAATAAACCATCCAAATAATTTTGTTAAAGAATATTCTTTATCATCAATATTTATAGTATTTTTTATAAAAGGAGTTGTTATACTTTTTAATACTGGTATTCTCATTCCGATTTTTAAATCAGAACCATTTATAGGTTGAACACTATGTTCTTTTCTTGTCAAATGAGAATGACTAAGTGTACTTTCGACAACTCTCCCAGAGCGAGTAGTTATTTTTATAATATTTCCATTTACTGGGTGACGACTTACATGTGATATTTTATTCCATGAAGTTTTTTCATTTTTATCAACACCAATGATAAAATATTCGTCTTCACATTTTTCCAATAGAGTTTCTACACTATTTACATGACCTGTATTGAAAGTATATTTCTCATTATTTTTTATAATATTATCGATAAATTTTCCTATTTCTGTTGTAATGTGTTCCGAATCATTTGTTTTTTTATTTTTTCTTATTATTTTTATTTTTTCATGATACGGACAAGACATTTGTGTAGTGGGTTCACCAATACTTTGTGCAGCAATCATTCCAACCATTTCACCTGGTGCAACAATGGCTTTTTTGTATGTCAAAATAATAGTTTCCAATAAAACACTCAATGCCTTTTTATTAAAACGTTTTATAACAAGAATTTCTTTTGGTGATAGGTAATAATAATACATTGTTTTAAATAATTCCGTTGGTTTTACATAATGAATCATTTCTAATGTTGCAAATGCTTCATCCAACATATCATAACATTCCAATGGTGTAATATCCACAACGGAATGTTTATTGATCATTTGTTGTCCTTGAACATTATTGATAATATGTGTGAATGCAACTGGTAAATGAACACCTTTATTGTCTTTGTTTGCAAAGACGTTTTTTATGATATGTTTCCGCATCTTAATCATGTAATTAATAATATCTTTTGAACGTTTATTTGCTTCTGTTTTTTCTTTTTTTATTCTTCGCATGGTTGTTTTTGTATAGACATTTGCAAAGAGTTCATCCAATTCATTTGCCTCGCTTTTTGTTGCTGGCAAATGATAATGATTGTATATTTCTTCCAATGTCATAGAAACTATTGGTATAATTTGATTTTCCACTTTGGTCGTATCAAATCCATCGTCGCCATAGGAAAATTGAATGATTTTTCGCTTATTATTGCGAACCGTCATATCGTATTCTACTTTAAGGTCTTCCAAACCTTTAATCAATCGTCTTTGAATATAACCAGTTGTCGACGTTTTAACAGCAGTATCAATAAGACCTTCTCGTCCACCCATTGCATGAAAGAACAATTCTTCGGGTGTTAATCCACTAATATATGAACTTTCTACAAAGCCACGTGCACCAGGGGTATCGTCAAATTTCGTAAAATGGGGCAACGTGCGATGTTCAAAACCATATGGTATTCGCTTACCATCCACATTTTGCTGACCCAAACAAGAAATCATTTGTGAAATATTCAAATCCGACCCTTTGGAACCGGCATTTACCATAATAACAAATCGATTGTCTTGTGCCAGACTTTTTCGACCTGCTTTACCTGCATCTTTCAATGCCACATTAAGTATATTATTCACCTGTGTTTCAAATTCTTCTTGATTTGATTTACCTGTTTTATTTTCAAATATACCCAAATGTGTTTGATCAATCAAATTGCGGACTTCTTTCTTCTTGGTAGTAATAATATCACCAATTTTCACATTTGTCGCATCGTCTGCAATTAAATCGCTAATACCAACACTGTATGCACTGGATTTCATATATTCCGTTACAATGTTTTGTAGATTGTCTATAAAATCCGCACACGCAACGTATCCATAATCATTGTATACACGATGTAATAGACCCTTTGTTCCTGAACCCAATACACCTTTCTCCAATTGACCGCGTATATATTTTCCATTTTCAATCTGTAATACATTGTTGGATTTTTTATAATCTTCATCGTCACCAAAATGTTTTGTTTTGTATTGTAAACTCATTGGTGGGATGATTTGTGATAGTAATTCGAATGAACTAATTGAATCCTTTTTATCAAACAAGGACTGTAATTCATTCATATTTACTTTTTTTAATGCCATTAATAAGTTCATCGCCTCACGTGGTGTAAATTTCACTTGTTCACGCGTAATACGATATGCTCCAAGTAATGAATCTTGGAAAATACCAATAATAGATTTATTATTGGCTGGACTTATTATTTGATAAGGAATCGCTGCTAGATTTTTTAATTCTGCTTCCGCTTCTTCATCCTGTGGCATATGTAAATTCATTTCGTCTCCCGACATGTATCCTAATTATTTCTAATTAGGCCGGACTGTATCTTAAGCCATCTAGGTTAGTTAAACCATTATAAATGACCAACACCCGTTCAGTCTCTGAACGCCTTCCATATCCTTACTATAACGGACGTAGGAAGTAACGCTGCGGATTGTCCAATTCTCAAACCTTATTACCATTGGGTTCGGCTATTAACCGAGTTCCTCCGTAATTGTTTCCAATACAGGAGTGGTAGTTTGAGACTCTAAGGAGTTTCCCGCATCAAGGCGTTTCGCTAATTTAATTTTTAATTCTTTAATAAATTAACTAGGGAGTTACACACTTTTCATGCTCCCTGTTTTTGACAGAGACAATTATTGAATTATAATTCAATATTTTGACACCATAATGGTGTCAATAATTGTTGTTTATCAAAATCAGCATTGTATGGTTTTGTGTCCGCAACATTCATTCGAAATGTATCACCGACAGGCATAATTTTTGCAATATGACACATCATTGACATACGATGTAATGTAGGTTGTCTATTAAATAATACACCATCCCCATCCATCATATGTCGATGAACAATGTCGCCTTCTTCCAATGTCACAGAAGCACGATCAACATAACGCAATGATATGCTCTCACCATTTTTTCGTTCCAGTATTTTTGCACCCGGATGAACATCTGGACCATTTCTTACTAATTTCAGTAAGAATTTCATGTTCTTTCCATTTACCAATACGGGTTTCGTAATATTCTTTGCCACTTTCATAGGTACGCCTAATTCTCGGATGGATATGTTCGGGTCTGGGGTAATAACCGAACGTGCACTAAAATCAACCCTTTTTCCCATTAGATTTCCTCTTACCCGACCACCTTTACCATTCAAACGTTCTTTAATAGATTTCAATGGCCTTCCCGAACGTTGTGCAACCGATGCTACACCAGGTATTTTATTGTCAATTTGTGTTGCCACATAATATTGCAATACGGTGGTCCAATCATCAATCACATTTGGTGCTGCGTTTTGTTTGATTTTTTCTTCCAATGTTTTGTTTGTCTTTATAATACTCACAATAATATGACTAATATCATCTTCACTGCGTTGTTGAGCATCGTGTTTGACAGACGGTCTTACTGCGGGTGGTGGAACCGGTAAGACTTGACACACCATCCAATCCGGTCTGGACCATTTTGGATTAAATCCCATGAAATCTACGTCGTCATCGGTAATACGACGAAATAGTTTTAACACAATTTCCGGTGTCATCTTCATATGAACCTTGTCATCTTGTCCTTCACCCATTTTCTCCCATACTGCAAATAAGTTTGCCAACCCTTCTTTTTTGATTTTGCTAGGTTGTTTGCACCCACAACCATTGTCGGAATCTTGTCCACATCGTTTGATTTTGCTTGCCAAGGAAAATACGTGTCCCCATCGTTCACGTGGTGGCAATTCCAACAAGTAATCGTATTTTTCTTTACTAATGAGCAATTTACTACATTTAATACAAATACAACGTAATATTTTAATCACTGTATTCAAGTATTGAATATAAAACACAGGTCGTGCCAATTCCATATGTCCGAAGTAACCAGGTGTTTGCATATAATCCAAACCGTCTGTTGGACAAATCAATCCTGGTTCTAATACACCCATTCGCGGATCAAATAATCCACCAATAACCGGTTTATTATTAACGTATGTTTCTTTACTTGTAATCTCTGCAACAGAGCCTTTACGAATTTCATCAGGAGATAAAATACTGAATTGGATACCAATAATTTTAGAAGATTTTTTGTTAGTTGATTTTATCATCCTTCTTATATTAACGAAATAATATTTAGATAGTTTTTTTAAAGATACTATTTAAAATACGCTTTAAATTAGTTGTAGTTTTGTGGTTTATGTGTTTGTTTTTGTTGAATTAATCTGAATCAAAGAGTACTGTATGTTTATCTTACTATATAGTAATTAATATATATTTCAATTTTATAGAAAAATTGATTGTTACGATTCGAAGTTTCCTTTATTGGAAAAATTATTATTTAACAATAAATTAACAATAAATTAACAATAAATTAACAAACCAGCAAGGTAATACCATATACCCTATTTACAAACCAATTTTAAAAAAAGATTTAAACACCTTTTCTGAAATTAAAGTATTAATTACATCATGACAAAGAAATCCGACAACAATCCAACTACGCCTAAAAAACAACATCCTATGAAAACGCGTAAGGATAATAAAAAGGAAAAAAAAGATAAACGTTATAAAAAAAATCAATCCTCTGATGATGATGGTGAATTACCAAGCGAAGAAGAGTTGGATGTTGATTTTGATTTTGATCTAGAATTACCATCTGATATAGAAGATGACAATTCATTGAATGATAAAAAATATCAAAAATTCCTAGCTAACATGTTTCCATCGACTTATATGAATAAAAAAGTTGACGCATTGTCTAGTGAAGACGACGATACTAGAAAACCATCTAAAAAAAACAAGAAAAAAAACAAGAAAAAAAACAAGAAAAAACACCAAGACAAGAATCATGGTAAGAAAGAGTTAAAAAAGAAATCAAAAGATAGCCATTTGAAAGAGAAGAAGTTAAAAAACAAGGTACTATCGAAAAAAGAAGAAAGTGACGGCGAAGACAGTGAACAAGACGAAGCCTTGTTGAAGCGAAAACGAAGAAACCAGAGAGAAAAAAACAGAGACAAAAGGGAAAAGAAAAAGAAAAAGAAAGATTCTAGCGAAGAAGAAGATATTGAAGACGACAACGATGATTGGGAAACCATGGACGAAGAAGATATTGAAGACGACGAAGGTTATGGTGACTATTTCAAAGACGGTAACAATAAGTTCAACATTGTTTTCACAATTGGTGCACCAGACGATGATTATTATGACGAGGAAGACGAATGGGACGAGGAAGATGAATGGGACGAAGAATGGGAAGAGGAAGAAGAAGATGATGATGATGAAAGTGAGGAAGAAGAACCAAAGAAAAGAAGTTCAACAAACAAAAGGAAAAGAGGGAAAGCTAATAAAAAGAGTAAAGACAACGAACCATCAAGCGAAGACGAAGAAGATGAAGAGAATAATGAGAATGAAAAGAAAAAGAAAAAGACAAAAAAGGAAAAGGAAAAGGAAAAAGCATTGGATATAGAGAAAGAAGAACAAATTATTCAAGATTTTAAAGAACAAGCACAAAAAATGCTTGAAAAAAACAAAAACAGCGATATGGCAACTCAAATGCTAAAAGAAGTCGAGAAAAAAGAAAAGGATTTGAAAAAGAAAAAGAAGAAGCTCGAAAAGAAAACACGGGATAAAAATTCCAAGACGTTTAAGAAATTATTACGAGAAAAGAACATGATGAATGATATTGGATTCTTTAAAAACAAGCTCACTGTAAAAGAGCAAGAAAAGATCATTCAGGAAGTAGAGGAAGTGAAAAAGTATAGTGTGGTCGAACGTCCATATCGCTTGCAAGTATTGGAGGCAAATATTCCGGCGAAATACAAGGCATTTGCAATGAAAAAGGTCAATTCCCTCCGTTATATGGAACCCGGTGGTGGTGAATATTATAAAATCAAGAATTGGGTCGATACCTTTATGCAAATTCCTTTCGGGAAAACGAGTCAATTACCTTTGTCGTTGGAAGATGGTGTGGATAAATGTCATGAATTCATGGAACAAGCGAAAAAGACATTGGACGAAGCCGTGTTTGGATTGGACGATGCGAAAATGCAAATCATGCAAATGGTTGGTCAATGGATAACCAATCCAAATGCAGTAGGAACAGCTATTGCTATTAAGGGTCCAATGGGAACCGGTAAAACTACACTGGTAAAAGAAGGAATTAGTAAGATATTAAATCGCGAATTTGCCTTTATTGCGTTGGGTGGTGCTACGGATAGCAGCTTTCTCGAAGGACACTCATATACGTATGAAGGTAGTACATGGGGAAAAATCGTGGAAATTTTGATTCAATGCAAGACCATGAATCCTGTGATATACTTTGATGAATTGGATAAAATTAGCAACACACCAAAGGGTGAAGAAATTGCTGGTATTTTGACACACTTGACCGATACCACACAAAATTCTCAATTCCACGACAAGTATTTTTCCGAAATTGATTTTGATTTAAGCAAATGTTTGTTTATATTCAGTTATAATCATGAGGAAAAGGTGAACCCGATTTTGAGGGATAGAATGTATCGTATTCAAACCAAAGGATACGATAAAAAAGAAAAGAGTACCATTGCCAATAGTTATTTATTGCCGAAAATATGCAACCAAGTAAAATTTACCAAAGAAGATATTATTATACCTGACGAAACATTACATTATATGATACAAGAATTTACTAGTGGTGAAAAGGGCGTACGTAATATGAAACGTTGTTTGGAAATCATCTACACCAAACTGAACTTGTATCGTCTAATGAAACCAGGAACAACTTTGTTTGACAAACAGCAAACATTGGAAGTAAGTTTTCCATTTACGGTAACAAAAGATGTGGTGGACAAACTATTAAAACGCGATGAAAGTGGACGACCACCTTTCGGTATGTATATTTGAAAAAATGATATTGGAAATATTACTACGTAAAAAACATAAAAAGATAAAAATAATAAAAAATTGATTTTTTTTATATGATAGATGGTATTAATTATATAAAAAAACTAAACAAATCCAAAGTAAACAAATAAACAAATAAACAAATAAACAAATAAACAAATAAACAAATAAACAAATAAACAAATAAACAAATAAACAAAATAATTTCACATTTGCTTACCATCATTAATCATGAGTAACGATGAACACGATGACAGCTTGGAGTCTCTAAGCTTACATAACATAAATTCATTTAGGAATACAACCTCATCTAAAAAACGTGCTTTATGTCAATATGATGTGAATGACCTAGAACGTATACAATGTCAACAAGTAATTTTACAAAATGAAATTCTCCTTAGCAAATACAATGGTTTGAAAATATACCTTAACCAGCAATCAGCTGCACGGGAAACTGTTGAAACGTTTTTAGACCGTCAAGTGATCTGCGTGTTGACCATCGCACACACCCAATCTGGGAAAACCGGTTACTTAACCTCGTTTATTAACCAGTTTCTCCAATATAATACAATAGATGTTGATCATATATTTATTATTACAGGTCACTCGTCGAAAGAATGGGTTAAACAAACCAAGACCCGTGTCCCAAGGTCTCTTGAAAAGCAAGTATATCATCGTAACAGTTTGGAAAAATTTACCAAAGATATTTCAGGAAAGACTAATTGTTTGGTCTTGATTGATGAAGTACATGTTGCGTCCAACAGCAAACAATCTATTTGTCATGCTCTTGAAAAATCTAATTTACTCTCATTGGATGAATTACTTTGTAGGGATATAAAATTCGTGGAAGTATCAGCTACACCGGATGCAGTGTTCTCTGATTGTTCTTCATGGGGCAAGCATTCTCGGATCCAACTAATGGACCCAGGTGTCAATTATACTTCATGTATTGACCTTATGAACCAAGGCCGTGTTTTTAGTTCAAAAAAATTATGCGACACCAGTAAGAAAAAAAAACTAGTAAAAAAAAAAGAAAATATTAAAAATATTGAAAATGCTTTTCTAGAAATAAAAAACGTTCTATCTAGTTTTGATTCATCGTTATATCACCTAATAAGAGTACCTGTAGGTAGACATCATCAAAAAGTCATAAATAATTTTCAAAAGTATTTTGATGATGTCGATTATACCATTATCAAGTATAATAAAGAAACTAAGATAGTTTTAAACGAACTGCTTTCTATAAAACCAAAAAAACATACGTTTATTATATTAAAAGAAATGTTGAGGTGTGCTGTTACAGTAGAAAAAAAATACTTAGGAATTCTTTATGAACGGTACAGTAAAACACCAATTGATTCCACGATTATTCAGGGGTTACTAGGAAGAGCAACCGGATATAATATTCCACGTCAACTCGTTGTTTTTACAAATATTCATTCGATTTCCAAATACAAATCGTTATGGGAATCGAAATTTACAAATATATCCTCGATTGACTGGAAATATAGAAATAAAAAGAAAAACAAAGATATAGAGACTTTTCAGAACCCTAGTCTGTATGGTATGAGAAGTGATTCTAATGATAAAAAAAATCAGAAAGACCTTGAACCCACTATAAAAATTTTTAAAACACAAGAAGAAGTAAAAGAATTTTATAAAAAAGTGTTAGGACCGAAAATTGGTGGTAGTGGTCCCACTAGCCGAGAACCTGATAAGGAAGGTAAATATAAAGGAAAATATGTGAATTTTATTCGTAAAAAACGATGTGTACTTTCTTATGACAAAGTATACGAAATAAGAAAGTACGGATTAGACGACAAAAATTATCGCCTATATCCATGTTACAAAGATGTGACAAAGCCTAGTACCCTCCAATTTTGCCTGATCTACTATGAGCCATAATAACTATTACTATTATCAATTATTATCAATTATTATTCTATTAAAAATTATTAATTAATTATTCTATGAATATAATTAATTAATTTTTTTATCATTTTTATCATTTTTATGATTTAAAATTCACTAGGACCCATGGTTCTATTACCACCACGTTGGTTCAAGTGTTTCATTTGTTCTGCGGAGATACATGCACAACCAGTGGAAGACGAGTAGTTGGATGGACAGCATTCAGGTTCGAATTTGTTTTCTGCAAAAATATGCATTTTACCTTCGTCCATTGGAACCTTACCACCAGCATGGGTTTCCAATTTTTTCATATGGGAATCCCCGTCTAATTTTTTGTTTTCCCAACTAGATGCAACACCATCCCCCATTTTGTAACCAAGTTTTGCACCAGCATCTTTCAATAGTCCCATACCTTCTTTCAGGCTAATACGAGAACATGAACACAATAAATGTCCTGCTAAAATATATGCGATTAATGCACCAATAATAAGAAGTTCCAATCGGAATGACATACCTAGAATTTTAATTTCCATAATACAATGAATTACTTATACATTCATTATAGATAAAAATTATAAATAAAAATTGTCTGAATAGATGGAATAAAAATCAATACCGCGGTCCAAAAAACGTTCAATGGCCGCGTCGTAATCGTAGAATCGTACACCATTCAAATAAAAACATTTTCTATCGGTCAATAAATGGTACAACTTTTTATCGGTCGTCTTCCATGGTTTCTTTTCGCGGTCACTCAAATACAACGTACAATCGGTCACACCATCTTTTTTATAATGTAAATTCATACCACCTTTAAACGTATATTCTTTAATCACATCGCTCAAATTTTTACTATCGAAAAATGGGTCTTGATTTGGAATATATATGGTGTATTCGTATAATTCTTTCATTTTCGTCGCATCAATTTCCACCACCCCTAATACTCGTTCACCATAACGTAATACATCGTTCACTTCGACTAAATGTATTGGAATCGAACGACCATCGTCTAATTCAATCAATGTATCTTTGGAAAAACCACCATCCAAATATTTGTGAATATGCGATTTTTTAAAACGCGACGGAATATGCGATTTTGCACAATATCGTAATTCATGAATATCCATTTCATCTACTTCGTCCCAATCGGAGAAAATCATATCCTTTACTCGAATAACTTTACTAGTCGTATTAAAACAATAAATAAATGGTTTTCCATAATGTCTTATTTTCTTTGCCCTTGGAATGTCTTTTACACAATGCCATGTGCCTTCTTCTTCATTAAAAGTACGGTGTAGTCCAGATACAATAATTCCATCCAATTCATACATTGTTTGTCCGTGCGTAGATAATTCCATGATACTGGTTACTTTGGACCCATCGTTAGCCAATACATCTCCTACACGAACCTCTTTTATAGGTATAGCTGTTCCTTTCATGTGTTCAAGTACAATGGGTGTATCTTCATCAAAACAACTTGGTGTAGAAGGAATTGTTTTCGAACCATGTAGGTGTAATAGATTGTTCATCATAACCGATAAAATGGCAAGGGGGACTGATATAGCAACAAATGTCGCTGTTCCCGCTGCTGCTGCGGGCCATGTAACAGGAATAAGCCACATTGCAACAATACTAGCAGCCAATATAGCAAGTATGGTGGTGATTTTATTAAATAATAGCAGGATCACGGATTTCAGTGTAATAAATCCGGCAAAAATCGTATACAAACTTGCTGCTACGGTTCCTGTGGATTTACCAATAATATCTTTGGCTCTCATAAAAAGTTGTATGATTGGTGTTGTAATATTAAGTGTACGACTCATTACGTCTTCTCCTACATTTTCTGTACTTTTACGGACTTTATCAAACATTCCTCGTGCGGCAACCATGTCTTTTGTGGCTTGTTTAAATACGTCGGATAATCCATGAAATACATAATATATTGGTTTGAATGCGTCGTCCGAAATAGTACGTAATACGTCTTGTGAACATTTTTCGAAATTGTCTCCGGTATTTTCCATAGCACTTTTGTTTTTGTCGTCACGATGTATCCAACCAGCATATGGTATAACTTGTGGATTACATCGTTCTTTTTTCCAATTTGCTCTTATTTTCTGAATATGACTATACACGTTAAAGTATGCTACCAATACGAAAAATACAATGATAACAAATACACTAATAAATACATCTCCACCATATTTATCGAAAAAACTCGCCTTGTCGTATAAATTATTTATAATATTATTGTTCATTCCTATATTGTAGTTGGATAATAATGAGAAAGGTTAAACACCCCCTTCTTCTATTAACTTTATAATAAAATTGATTAAATATTAAATGTATCGTATTATACATTACTAACTATATTATACGAATACGGTAATTTATCATCTTGGTGTCGTGCTTCTCATATGCAATCCAATGATATTAAGCATTTTATAAAATGTGATGTATTTACTCCGGATACTATATCGAAAATAATGGGTTCTAAATTAGGTAATCAGGGTTCATTATTGGAACCATCTGTTGGTACTGGAAAATTATTAACACACCTTGATATAAATCATTACGACAAGGTGGATTTGTATGAATTAAAAAAGGAATATATTGATACATTACATGATAATATTACTAGAATAACAGCAACCACCAACAATACAAACACTAATGCAACCAACAATACAAACACTAATGCAACCAACAATACAAACACGAACGCAGTCGTTAATATATACAATGTTGATTTCTTAAAAGCAACCATTGAAAAAAAATACGATAATATTATTATGAATCCTCCTTATATTAAAACACAAGATTTGTCCGAGGAGTATCGTGGCTTTCTTAAAGAACAATTTCCAATATTGGCAACCGGATTGGTCGATATATATTATGCGTTTATCCTTAAATGTATTGACCTACTCGGAGAAAATGGTAGATTGGTTTGTATTACACCCAATAGTTTCTTATACAATAAATCAGCATATAGGTTACGAAAATATTTGTTTGACCATCATTATATTCGCGAGATAATCGATTTTAAGGAAGAGAAAGTTTTCAAAGGCACACATGTATATTGTTGTATTACCGTTATCGAAAAAAACACAATAGGTAAACCCGTGAATATCGACGACATATTACTATACAACGGTACCTCTATTTCCTATAACAATATTAAGAAAAACTATTCGTTGTTTGATTTCGGGACAAAAACCGAGAACGTATTAGGTAATATATGTAGTATAAAAAATGGTATTGCTACTTTGCGTGACAAGATATACGTTCATTCTGAACAATTATTTGATGAGCCATGTTGGCAGGAAATTACCAATGGTATTAAAAACGAGTTTATTATTTATCCGTATAAAAATGGTAAAATAATAAAAGAAGATGCGTTCAAAGAAGCAAATCCATTGACATATGCTTATTTAAAAGAGCATAAGAGTGAATTGGCAAAACGCGATAAAGGGAAAAAAGCATATCCTACATGGTATGCTTATGGTCGAAGTCAGTCTGTTGCATATAATACAAATACATCGATCTATATACCGGTATTTATTCATCCAAACAATATCAAGGACTATCTTTATACACGAAAGGGTATGTTGCATAAAAGTTGTTTGTGCATTCAACCAAATACGCATACGCATAGTCATACGCATAGTCATGCGTCTACTACGAAAATTATAAAAGCCATCGAAAAAAATATTGATT
>Ga0228627_1000351_pt1 | contig 29158 bp, 23 predicted proteins | sample 33DmetaG_FD_190483 | JGI IMG/M metagenome (GOLD analysis project Ga0228627, IMG submission 190483) | Seawater microbial communities from Monterey Bay, California, United States - 33D | ecosystem: Environmental > Aquatic > Marine > Coastal | place: USA: California | collected 2016-09-28 | reverse complement strand
CGAACAGCCAACTTAGCCAATATTGCAGCGGTGTTAAAAGAGGTTTTTAATCCGTTATGGGTTGGATTTTACGAATGGAAGACAGATGAATTGGTACTTGGTCCATTTCAAGGGCCAATTGCTTGCACCAGAATAAAGTCTGGGAAAGGAGTATGCGGCAAAAGTTTCGAAATTGCGAAAACCATTGTAGTTCCTGATGTCGATAAATTTCCAGGTCATATTTTTTGCAGTAACTCTTCAAAGTCTGAAATTGTAGTTCCCATTATCAGAAACGGAGAAGTTCTAGCTGTATTAGATGTAGATAGTTACAAGCTAAATCACTTTGATGATGTAGATCAAGAATACTTGGAACAACTCGCCAATCTAATATCCAATAAATGGTGAAGACGTTAAAATTTATTTATGTTCTCACGGCAATTGTGCTAGTTTCTGCCTGTGCCCAAGTTGTTGCTCCTACAGGTGGTGAAAGAGATACGACGCCACCAGAAGTACTGTCCTTAGTTCCTAAAAACCAATCGTTAAATTTTAGTTCTACTAGTTTTGCCCTCGAGTTTGACGAATATGTTGTATTGAGAAATCTAAAAGAGCAGTTGCTGGTTTCTCCCCCTTTAAAATACTCCTTAGAGAATAAGGTTAAAGGCAAAAGTTTGATCTTTACGATTAAGGACACCTTAAAAGAAAACACGACCTATGTATTCAATTTTGGAAACTCCATTGTCGATTTAAATGAAGGAAACCCATTAAGCAATTTTCAATATGTATTTTCAACGGGACCTGTAATTGATTCTCTATCCATTTCGGGAAAAGTTGTAGATGCCTTTGAACTTACGGCTGAAAAAGAAGCAGTACTTCTACTCTACCCTTCTAATTCAGAGGATTCCGCTGTAAGTAAAACATTGCCCTCGTATGTAAGTAGAGCGAATGAAGATGGCGATTTCAAGTTAACCAATCTAACCTGTAGCGAGTATAAGTTATTTGCCTTGGTGGATAAAAATGACAATTATTTATACGACAGAGCTGATGAGAAATTTGGTTTTCTTTCAACAACAATAACCCCTGAAGCTGATACGGGTGAAATCAAATTATTCACTTTTGCTTTACCGGATGAGAAGCAATTTATCGAAAAGCAAGAAGTTTTTCCAAACAGCTTGGAACTAACCTTCAAACTAGCTCCTCAAAAAATTGAATTCAACTTATTAGATACTGTCATCAATAACTTCGTGCAGCAGATAGAATATGAAGAAAACAAGGTTAAAATTTGGTATAAAAAAACTGCTGCTACAAAACTTAGTGCGAGTATTAACGGAGCCAACTTCTCGGATACTATTAAATTCACGACTGCAGTCTTAAATGACAGCGCAAAACTAGAGTTAAAGGAAGAGTTGAAGAGTGTACAGAACTATTTCGAGCCGATTTCACTGCTTTTCAATAGGCCGTTAAGCGAGATTAATAAAGGTTCTATCCGTCTGTTTGATTCAGATTCTAATAGTATGGTGTTTTCGATAGTTCTTGATCCTAGCAATGTAAAAAATGCGCTTTTAAAAGTAAATGATATTTCCGAGGGAGCAGTAACCCTGCGCATCTTACCAAATGCTTTTGAAGATATTTATGGCATGACAAACGATAGTGTAACTGCACTATTCTCCTTCAATACAGCAGAGGACTTTGGTAATTTATTTGTAAGGGTAAAAGAAATGGAATTACAAAATCTAATTATACAACTCACCGATGCAAAAGGCCTTGTACTAGAGGAGTACTTTAGCAAGGATACGCTGTACACGTTTAAAAACCTGAATGCAGCAAATTACGGATTGAAGTTAATATCGGATGACAACAAAAACCAACAGTGGGATACCGGAGACTATTACAAAGGACAACAACCGGAAAGCGTAATCATTTACGATGAAGTGATTGATATTCGGCAAAATTGGGACAAAGAGATTATTTGGATAATAAAACCATAATAATTTCACAGTATTACCTCCGTGCAACAATAGACCAAAAAGTATTTTTACCTTTGCACTTCAATTTTTTGTCACCTTTTTATCCTCTACAACCAAATGAGCGATCAAATAAAACATGAATGCGGAATCGCATTAATTCGCTTAAAGAAACCCTTAGAATATTACATAGAAAAATACGGCACAGCGGCTTACGGACTCAACATGCTGTATTTATTAATGGAAAAGCAACACAATCGAGGTCAGGATGGAGCAGGTGTTGCCAACATTAAGTTAGGCATGGCACCGGGTGACCGGTACATTAGCAGAGTGAGGTCAAACAGTAACCAGCCGATCAAAGAAATCTTTGAAAAAATAAATGGCAGACTTCAAGAAGTTCAAGAGGAAAACCCTGAGTTGTTGAAGGATGTTGACTACTTAAAAAAGAACGTTGGCTTTACCGGAGAAGTTTTATTAGGTCACTTGCGCTACGGTACATTCGGAAGAAATAGCATAGAAAGTTGTCACCCCTTTTTACGCCAAAACAATTGGATGACGCGAAACTTGGTGGTTGCAGGAAATTTTAACCTCACCAACGTTGATGAGTTATTTGATTTATTAGTTGACTTAGGTCAGCATCCTAAAGAGCAGTCGGACACGGTTACGGTACTAGAAAAAATTGGTCACTTCCTGGATATGGAAAACCAAAAATTGTATAAAAAATACAAGCAACTAGGCTATGCGAAGAAAGAAATCTCAGGTCTTATCGGTAAAGAATTAAAAGTTCAGAAAATTTTACGCAATGCTTCAGCCGATTGGGATGGTGGTTACACCATGGCCGGCATGATTGGCCACGGAGATGCTTTTGTGCTTAGAGACCCTTCAGGAATTAGACCCGCCTTTTACCATGAAAATGATGAGATAGTGGTAGTAACTTCTGAACGACCAGCTATTCAAACTGCATTTAATGTTTCTGCTGAAGAGGTACACGAGTTAGATCCTGGCAAAGCAATAATCATAAAGAAAAATGGTGAAGTTAAGTTCAAGCAAATCAAAAAGCCTTTAGAAAAGAAAGCCTGTTCGTTTGAACGAATTTATTTCTCTAGAGGAAGTGATCAAGACATATATGAAGAACGAAAAGAGTTAGGTCGTTCGATTGTTCCAGAAATATTAAAGGGAATCGATAACGACGTAAAAAATTCTGTTTTTTCTTTTATTCCCAACACAGCTGAAACGTCATTTTATGGCATGGTGAATGGTATAGAAAGCTATTTGAACGTCGTAAAAAAGAAGAAGATATTAGAATTACAAGAGAATACTCAAGAGAAACTTGATGAAATCTTGGACATTCGAGCGAGGGTCGAAAAAATTGCAATTAAAGATGCGAAACTTCGAACTTTCATTACACAAGATGAGGCTCGAGATGACTTAGTTACCCATGTGTACGACATTACTTATGGCACCGTAAATAAGGGAGTTGATAACCTAGTGGTAATTGATGATTCCATTGTTAGAGGAACTACTTTAAAGCAAAGTATTCTGCGAATTTTGGATCGTTTAGGACCAAAGAAGATAATCATTGCTTCTTCTGCCCCACAAATACGTTACCCCGACTGCTACGGTATTGACATGGCAAAGTTGGGCGACTTTATTGCTTTCTCCGCTACCATAGAATTGTTAAAAGACACCGGTAAAGAGAAAATAATCAAAGAAGTTTACAAAAAATGTAAGGCTCAGGAAAACTTGCCTAAAACTGAAATTCGCAATTACGTTAAGGAAATCTATGCTCCTTTCACTGCCGAACAAATATCAGCTAAGATTTCTGAAATGCTGACCCCAAAAGGTATTAATGCTGAGGTGCAAATCATTTATCAAACCATTGAAGGTTTGCATAAAGCTATTCCAAATCACAAAGGAGACTGGTATTTTACCGGAGACTACCCTACCCCAGGTGGTATGAAGGTGGTCAATAAAAGTTTCATTTATTACTTTGAAGGAAGGAACGAAAGAGCTTATTAACCTTTAAAGAACAACTAAATAAAAAGGTCGCAAAATCATTTTGCGACCTTTTTATATTTTACAATATATTAATCGTAATATTGCAATGAACAAATAAAAAAAGCGTGGGATTAACGAAATCAGAAAAATTTACCAAAGAGCAAAATGACATTTCTACCTTTGCCAAAGCATTTGCTCATCCTGCTCGTGTAGCTATTTTACAACATCTTTTTAAAATAGATACCTGCTTTTGTGGGGACTTAGTGAACGAAATAGGACTTGCACAACCCACCATTTCTCAGCATTTAAAAGAGTTGAAACAACAAGGTTTAATACAAGGAACGATTGAAGGTACAAGTGTTTGTTATTGCATTAACAAAGAGAACTGGAATGCGATGAAAGGAACACTTTCATTATTTCTCGATCAAGACCTTCCTCAAAAAACAAATTGCTGCTAATTAAAGTAAATCGACTTATATTATAAATATATTCAAGCATGAATACCGAACAAGAATTAAAAGACATCGTAAAAGAACGTTACGCAAAAATTGCTGAGCAAGATAAAGTTGATAATGCTTCTTCTTGTTGCGGAGCAACCACTCCTACCAACAAAGTCTACAACATCATGATGGACGATTACACGGATACTAAAGGTTACGTCGCAGACGCAGATTTAGGCTTAGGATGTGGTTTGCCAACTCAATTTGCAAAAATAAAGGAAAAGGACATCGTAATAGACTTAGGCTCAGGTGCCGGAAATGACTGTTTTGTTGCAAGACATGAAACAGGTCCTGAGGGGAAAGTAATTGGTATCGACTTCACACCAATAATGGTTCAGAAAGCACGTAATAATGCAGAGAAGTTAGGTTATAACAATGTTGAATTCAGAGAAGGAGACATTGATGCGATGCCTGTGAATGACAATCTAGCAGACGTTGTGGTTAGTAATTGCGTGCTGAACCTAGTACCTAATAAACAAAAGGTAATTACAGAAATAGCTCGAGTTTTAAAACCAGGGGGGCACTTTAGTATTTCTGATATCGTATTAGTTGGTGACCTTCCTAGTGCTTTAAAAAATGATGCTGAAATGTATGCAGGGTGTGTAGCTGGAGCCATTCAAAAATCAGAGTACTTGAAATTAATCGCAGATCAAGATTTTCAAAACGTCCAAATCCAAAAGGAAAAGCCTATCAATATTCCAAACGACATTCTCAGTAAATACTTATCTACGGAGGAAGTAAAAACCTTCAATACAGGCGCAACAGGTATCTTTAGCATCACTGTTTATGCTGAAAAGCAAGGAAAATCACTAGAAAAACCGAAGGTGACAATTTCAGAAATTAACAATGCTTGTGCACCATCGTCCGGGTGTTGTTGATCAATAAACAAACTTGTGGATTGATATGAGATAAAAAGTCTTCCCTAATAAATCATAAAAAGCAGCCCAAAAGTATACTTTTAGGGCTGCTTTTCGTTTGACAAAAAGTTCTTTAAAAAAAACTAATTTAACCTATCTTTGTTTCATTCTCAAACGCCTCCAATATGGATTTTAAAGCTGGAAAACTTCTCTCACAAATTGAGTTCCCTCAAGACTTAAGAGACAAATTAGAAACCTCTGATTTACCTCAATTATCAAAGGAATTACGGAATTTCATCGTAGACATTGTATCTGTTAAAGGAGGGCATTTTGGAGCAAGTTTAGGAGTTGTTGAATTAACAGTTGCGCTGCATTATGTTTTCAATACACCAGATGATCAAATTGTTTGGGATGTTGGGCACCAAGCTTATGGTCACAAAATTTTAACCGGACGAAGAGAAATCTTCCATACCAACAGAAAATACAAAGGCATTAGTGGTTTCCCAAAAAGAAGCGAAAGTGAGTACGATACCTTTGGAGTAGGACACAGTTCAACTTCAATTTCTGGAGCTTTAGGTATGTCTGTTGGCTCAAGGCTTCAGGGCAATGACCTTAGACAGCACATTGCAGTAATTGGCGATGGAGCCATGACAGCCGGTTTAGCTTTTGAAGGTCTAAATCACGGTGGTGTAGAAGACTCAAACATGATTGTGGTTCTAAACGACAACTGTATGTCGATTGATCCGAACGTTGGAGCTTTGAAAGAGTACTTAACTGACATCACCACTTCACCTACTTATAATAAAGTAAAAGATGAAGTTTGGAGTTTATTGGGCAAGGTTTCAAAATTTGGTCCAAACGCACAAGCCATCGTTCAAAAAATTGAGACTGGAATCAAATCAGCTATGCTCAAGCAGAGTAATTTGTTTGAGTCGTTAAACTTTAGATATTTTGGCCCAATTGACGGCCATGATGTAACGCACATGGTAGAGGTTTTTAATGATTTGAAAAAGATTCCTGGTCCAAAAATTCTTCACATTCTAACGACCAAAGGTAAAGGTTACGAACTAGCTGAAAAAGACCAAACAAAATGGCATGCTCCGGGACTGTTTAATAAAGACACTGGAGAGATTATTAAAGTTACACCAGACAGTCCACAGCCCCCTAAATACCAAGATGTTTTTGGTCACACGATAGTAGAATTAGCTGAAAAAAATGAAAAAATTGTCGGTGTAACTCCTGCAATGCCTTCAGGAAGTTCATTGAACATTATGATGAAAGCAATCCCTGACAGAGCTTTTGATGTAGGAATAGCAGAACAGCATGCTGTTACCTTCTCCGCTGGATTGGCAACTACAGGAATTATTCCTTTTTGTAACATTTACAGTACGTTCATGCAGCGTGCCTATGATCAAGTAATTCATGATGTAGCGCTGCAAAAATTACCTGTTGTCTTCTGTTTAGACAGAGCAGGTTTTGCCGGAGCAGACGGGCCAACTCACCATGGCGCATATGACATTGCTTACATGCGTTGCATTCCAAACCTCATTGTCTCTTCGCCAATGAATGAAGAAGAACTTCGAAATTTAATGTATACTGCACAAGCGGAGGATAATGGTGCATTTGTTATTCGATACCCAAGAGGCCAAGGAGTAATGCCAAAGTGGAAAACTCCTTTCAAAAAAATTAAAATTGGTACAGGTAGAAAAGTAGTTAGCGGATCTGATGTTGCTATTTTGAGTATAGGTCACATTGGCAACTATGCAGTTAAAGCAGCAGACAAATTAGAAAAAGAACATAACATTGAAGCAGCAGTTTACGACATGCGCTTTGCAAAACCAATTGATGAAATGCTTTTACATGAAGTATTTAGCAAGTTCGACAAGGTCATCACTCTAGAGGATGGTTGTATCATGGGTGGTATGGGAAGTGCCGTTTTAGAATTTATGGCTGATAACGGCTACAACGCTCAAGTAACCCGTTTGGGCATACCGGATGAGATAATTGAGCACGGGTCTCAAGACCAGCTATATGCCGAATGTGGATATGATGTAAATGGAATTACACAAACTGCAATAAATCTAATTGAAAAGAACCAAGCCAATGAAAATAAGGCCTTCGCTTAGTAATTTGTCAACTTTCTCATCGCATTTCACAGTGGTCAATAGTTGCCGAAACCAGAGGCTGTATCTACTTAATAGCTTATTTGGAAATGAGTACAAGTAGTTTCCCTTCAAACGGTATACACTTCAGATAATAGTAAGTGGAGCAACCCAGTGGGACTATCCACGATTTATAAGACCGGTAATCAATAGTTATAGTCACTCGCCAATAACAGTTGTTTACCGTGAATTAATAGTAACAAAAAAGGGAGAATCTTCATAGACTCTCCCTTTTTTGTTGCTTTTTTCAGCACGTATTACTGTAATTTAAAGTTTACCGGTACAGTGTATTGAACTCTTACAGCTTTACCTCTTTGTTTACCTGGTTTCATTTTAGGAAGTTCACCAATTACTCTCATTGCTTCTTTTTCCAAGGACTTTCCTCCTGGAACACCTCTTACAATAGTAATGTCCCTTACTTTCCCGTTCTCATCTATCATGTAACGAACGAAAACCCTACCAGAAACACCCGCATCCCTTGCCATAGCCGGATATTTGGTGTTCTTACCTATGAATTTTTGTATTTCGATGTTGGTGCACTGCTCCATCTCTGCTTTTGACCCGGCTCCTTCACAGCCCGGGAAAACTGGCATGTCTTCAACAATAGTAAAGATTTCTGGCTCCTCAATGATTTCTTCTGGTTGTTCAAAAATCTCGGTTTCCATATCTGCTTCTGAATCTTCAATAATCGCTTCGTCTTCGATTTCCTTATCATCTTCCACAATCTCCAAAATTTCTTGTGGCGGTGGCGGTGGTGGTGGCGGTGGTGGCGGTGGTTGATTTTGCTGAGTAATAGGAATTATCTCATCTTCAATATCGTCCATTTTCAATTGGCCCAAAGAGCTAGCACTCTCTTCGTATGTTTTCCATTCGAAAGCGATGAGAACAAAGGACAATGACAATACCAACCCTAAGGCGAAGAAAATACCTTTCTTACCTTCTAAGTCAGCTTTGGGATTCTTTTTTAATTGCATGTTGTTTCAGTTTCAATTAGCTAATATAAGAATTTTTCAATCTCTTCACTTCATTTAGTGACTGCTGTAATGTTAAGTTTTTTTAAATCGTTTCAATAAGAATAGAACAATAAAAAGACCCAAACAGTTTGCTATAAAGTCGTACACGTCTCCCGTTCTATTTAAAACGAAAAGATCCTGAATGACTTCAGTTGCACCAGCTAGTACAAAGGCAAACATAAATAACAAATAACGCCATTTCCTTACAGAAGTTGTCCAGATTACTAAACTCCCAAGTATGGCGTACATAGCCATGTGTGCCAACTTGTCGGCTCCCAATGGGGGGGTTATTGCTAATTTATCAAGAGCCGAAAAGCTTAACCAACAGATGATAAGTACCCATGTGAAAATAGGAACCCATCGAAAGCGATTCATTTAACTGAACTCAGCCTGATATGCATCAGCAGAAAGCAAATTATCTAGCTCACTCATGTCTTCAATCTTTACCTTAATCATCCAACCAGCCTCGTAAGGACTATCGTTTACTGATTCTGGAGCAGATTCAATATTTTCGTTTACTTCAACAACTTCACCTTTTAGAGGCATGAACAAATCAGATACTGTTTTAACTGCTTCAACAGTTCCGAAAACATCTCCTTTGCTCAAGTTATCACCTTCGGTTTCAATTTCAACATAAACAATATCACCTAATTCACCCTGGGCAAAATCAGTAATACCGATAGTTGCTATGTCACCTTCCACTTTGATCCATTCGTGATCAGAAGTATATTTTAAATTTGCTGGAACATTCATATTTTCAATTTTAGTTGGCACAAATTTATCGAAAGAAAACTACTGAGAAAGGGTAAATCGCAAACTAATTCCAGCATTTGTATTGGCAGTTGGAAAGCTTGATGAAATTAAAGGTGTATTCGCCACTCTATCGTAAAAGAGCCTTAAATTCAACTTACTACTGAATCGATAATCTGCGGTAAACTTGATGGAAAAAATACGCTGACCAGATGTTAATTCATTTCTATTCTCAACTACCCTTCGAATTATTGTTTGATTATCTCGAATAGAGATGTCAGCCCTTAAATCTAAATCGCTCGCTTTCTCAACTTTACCAACCTTAAATGGGAGCTTAACATTGGTCAATCGATAGCCCAAGCCAACAATATATTCTTTACCAACTACCTCCGTCACTTGATTATTAGCAAAACTTAATGATACATTTCGATCTCTCCTCATTTCTAGTCGAGTTAACAGACTATTATTCCAAGTCATATCAACATTAATCAAAGGACTAAATTGCTCGCTAATACTGGCCACGCTCAACTGTTTGTCTGTAATAAAATTACCATTCGCATCTAAAACCGTTGGTGCACCATTTGCGTCTTCTTCGTACAATTGGTTCCTTGTGAAACTACCAACACTAAAGGTCGATCGATAAGCGTGATTCAACGTAACCGTTTTAAACAACTTTTGCAAAGCAGGTACTTTCGACAAACCATCATATGTTATGTTCCAGTTAGGCATTGGTAACATTTGGGTAAAATCTTTTAAAAATGTGCTATTCGGACTTTGCCCAGAATACGCAGAAATAAATGAGTACAATAATACTTCCTGCGCAGTTCCACTATAGCCTAACGTTGAATCCGGAGCTAATTGTTCCGCATTAAACCGATTATTATCAATTATAATTTCTTGAATAGACTGTCTATTTGTTCTAAGTTGAGTAAACGTTTCATTGTCAAAATTGTCCGGGTCACTTTCAACAAAAGCAGTTCTAAAGCTTAAAAATGATTGACTATAACTTCCGTTTACAATTACCGGAGAACGAAAGTTATATTTCATACTGTCCGGATTATCGTCAAAAAAGAAATTTCGAGTAGTATTTTCTGATTCACGTTTGCTCGCTTCTAATTGAATTCGAAGTCCCTGAATTGGTTGTAAAGTTGCTCTAATACTAAATTGACTGCTAAAGGTCTTAGAAAAGTCCCCACTTACGAAAATTCCATCTACTAACCAATCAGGGCTGCCATCTCCATTACCGTCGTTTCGGGCTCGTTCTAAAAACGATTCTCCAGGTCGTTGAAGGCCCGCAACAAAGTCCCAACCAGGCGCACTCCAATTAGGCCCTAGTCCAAGTACACTCATACTTTGATTGTAATTTGGCAAAATAGTACCCTCTGTTTCGCTATATGTTACATTTACATTTTTCAAACTCATTAGGGTCCAAAGTGCATTGTCGAATACGAATCGTTTCAAGAAAAACTTCTTTTTCCTCAGCGTGTCTGGCTCTTCTTCAGTGGTAGCAGCAGGATTTTTACTCACCGCCTCAAGGCCTTCTTCTTTTGAAACTGATTCACTAACTGCCTCTTTTTTACTATTCTTTTTGTTCTTTTTAGCCTTTTCCTCTTCTACTTCTTCAGGATCTAAAATAACATACTTGTTGTCAATTTTAGGGTCTTTTAAGTCTCTTATGTATTGAAACTTATTCAAAAATGATTGAAAATTAACGGTCGCATTTATTCGCTTCGTGTTGGAGTTCTGGATTGTAGCTCCTAAGCTAGGAGTTGTATCCAATGGGTTTCCTACTAAATCCCAAGCATATGTAGCTCCGTATCTGGCAGAAGAAGTGATAAAGTCTAAGCCAGGTAGCTTGTTGATTGGAATGTTATAATTGATATCAAAGTTGTGCGTGTAATTTGTATTGTCACCAAACCCCTTTATGTTCTCCCATACTTCCGTTTTATATGCCTCGTATGATTCTTCATCTCTCTTATCAACGGCACCATCTGGTTCGCCAATTAATGCTCGGGTAGAAGCTGAAAAGTTAAATGTTATAGATTGAGTGAACTTATGCCGTAATGTGTACAATCGCTGCCAGTTAAAAGCCTTCTGGTAAAAAACTGGTGACTGATTAATAAATGTTCCACCAGAAGAATTTGTAATTGTACGAGCTTGCCTCTCTTGATAGTTTCTATCAAAGGAGTTCTGTACACTAATTTGACTAGGGACAAAGTTGAAGTTAATATCTTTAATTATTTGAAAAACCTTTTTGTCTAAGGCTTTAACATTCTTAAATGGTTCTATGTTTTTCGCTTTTCCTGAAAATGTATAATTTACCTGTCCTCTGTAAGTTTCTTGTCTATCCTTTTCAGTATTTACATTCCTTCTAAAAATCTCTGAATAGGCGTAAGTGAATGAGAAATTCTCAATGTCGTAGAAGTTAGACTTTTTCTTATTTGGTCCGGGAGTCTTACGAACATTGGTGAAGTTCAAACTCCTCCTTCGTGTAACATCGTCTGTAATCTTTCGAATAGAATCTTTAAACTCTTCAGTCAACTCTGGAGAACGGAAAAAGTCCTTCAACTTAACGTCAGGATCAAGGGGGTTGAATTCTGGCCTAATGATGCTTTCAGAAACGGAATAATACATTGGAATACTAACATTAGCTTCCTTTGGTAAAAACTTGGCCAACTCTACACTGGCAGACAAATCGTATTGTTGCTTTGTCTCTCTTTGACGCTCATTCAGTTTCTGCTCTAAACTACCCCAGCCGGGGGTACTGTAGCTACCCGATAAGTTAACCGAACCAAGGTCTGCAATTTGTGCAGTTGCTCTAGCCGTTGCTGCCCATCCTCCATCATTATTAAAGTCTGACAGTCGCAATTCATTCACCCAAACCTCTGCGCATTTTGCCAATCCATCATCCAAAAATTCAATTGGTCCACCTCTTCTATTTCTTACACCAATCATGATAACCCTGACCTCAGCAAGATTCGGATTTCCCTTTACACGAATGATATTTTTCCCATCAACTGCCTCGTAATCATTCCCTATCAAAACACCGCTTCCGGGTCCAATAGTCAATCTGTTTCTTGCTTGTTTAGCATTTATTAACTTGTCAAACTCTAGGTCAATGTCATTATTATCAGGCCACACCTCTTCGGGCTGATTCCTTCCAGGCTGCGTAACATCTAATGGAACCTCATATTCATAATAGTTATTGGTAAAATCAGTACCTAAACGAAGTACGACAGAAACATCTCCATTATTTAAAAACTCATCTTCTCTTCCGGCCTCTGCGTGAGCAAACATTTTCAATCTTTTATACTGTCTTATATCTAAATCTAAATAGCGGAATGCATATCTTGAATATCCATCTTGTAAATCACACACATCAAGCACCAAAGACTGCTCGTTCAATTGCCTCTGATTAGTCGTTCCAAAGTCAATTTCCCTGTCAATATCCGGCGGAATGGTATAATTAATTGGCACTCTGTTGGAATTCTCTTCAACATTTACAGCTCCAATATTAAACGTTGAAGCTCCAGGCTCAGCTCCATGAGTATCTCCTGGGGGTAAGTCTGATCCTTGGAAACTTCTCCATTCTCCTCGAACTAATCCCAATCTTGCAAAACGAACAACTACTTCTTCATCAAAGCCCTTTAAAAACATTCTCATAAAGCGAATGGACTTAAAATCTCTAATCTCACCGATAACTTTTTCAGGTTGTCGAATCGGTATTTTGAATTGATACCAATTAACTGTTTTTACATCTCCATTTACATTTTTTGTTGCACGAACAACATCTGTAATAAAATTACTTCCAACGTTATCCGGAGATAATAAGTCGGGTGTCAATTGGACCTTATATTGAAAATAACTCTCTGTTCGATCTAAGTTAAAGTTTCTGTTGACATCTTCAACATCAGGAATAGTAGTTGAAGCAGTCGAATAACTTTCAGGCGATTGGTCTCCTGTAGGTGAGTTTCCCTGATGCCCGTTAAACCTTTTGTATCGATCCAAAATTGACAATTGCTCTGCATCATAGTCACTACCCCTGTAATAATGGTAATTATCGTTTGAAGGGTCATTAAAAAAAGAGCTTAACACATTTTGGTCTGCAATAACGCTTGCTAAAGAATCCAAATAAGCTTGAAAAAATGCTCTTTCATCATCATCTGACAGACCATCTAGTCCTATGTCTTGAAAACGCCTAGAGTTCGGGTTGTTATCGAACGCATTCACAACAGATTGAATTGTCGGAATTCTTCCCCATACGGTTTCGTCTGTGTTGGCAATGTCTCCGTTTATATCAAATCCATTTTCAAAACTCTTTCTAGAATCCTTCAAAATATCTTCCGAAACTGAGCCAATATTGAAATACAGCTGACCTCCGTTGTGATTTGGATTACCATCTTGCTCATTAAATGGGTCCATGATCCAAAACTGAATAAATTCAACATTCGAAGCCTCAAAATCACTTGAAGTTATCTCTCTCATAATTCCCCCCCATCTTGTTTCCGGAGAGTTTAAAAGTCCTTGACTACTAATACCATCCGAATAAGGAGTTGGATTCACTTCATAATTATAAGGTCCTCTCTCACGCGGATAAAATGCCAAATCCAAAGTTGGTAAGTTGTTAATTAGCCCGGGCTCCGGATCCTTGTTTGGAAATACTTCTGTCTCCAGAATTTCTCTCGAGAAGTTATTGGATTGGCTATCTGAATCACGGATGTGACCTGGTGTTCTTGAATCGTTTCTAAAAAATAAAGGATCAATTGTGTACCATGCTAGTTTGGCTCTATTAAACCCATAAGACCTGTCATTCATCGGTAAGTTGGCCTCTGGGAATAAATCATCTTGCCCTTGAGGTGTACTTGCCAGTGCCCACGCATTAAAAGAACGAATATCTAAAACAGTCTGACTTCCTTCAAAGTCATCAATGTACGCTATTCCGCTTTTTGTAATGGCTCTAGAATTTCCCGGAAACAGCTTTGCCACCTCACCTGCTACCGTAAATGTCGACTTTGATTTTGTGCTGTAAAAAGGCAATAAATCTACCAACTTTGTTAAAAAAGGAGCCTCTGAAGTATAAGAACCATCTAAACCAACTACGGTGTTCGATATCGGTTCGTCACCAATATTTATTTTCCTCGTTAATGGTCTTTCTGTGAGGTTAAGAACCGTTCCTCCAAGGTTTATATCGTCAGAAACTCTGTAATCAAACCTAGAGCCAATTAATGTTTTTGTTTGAACGTTAAACAGAGAATTACTCCCCAAAGAAACTTTTATCGGTTGACCAGAAGCTAAAATTCCTTCGTTCAATATTCGAACACGGCCTAAGTTGTAATCAACAGTGTAATCAACATTTTCTGTCAACTGGGCTCCTCCTGCTGTAACCGTTACAGAACCTTGAGGGATATTAAACGAATTCAAGGAAATCTCAGAGCCAGAGCTTGATTGATATCTTCCCCGAAAGGTAAATCGATTGTGGTCTACATCTTGCTGAGCGAGAATTTTAGTTGTAGTGTAAAGAGAATCATATGCGAATTTATTGGCTAAATTTTGGTCGTCAAACTGTGATTTTAAGTAGTCTCCAAAGGGCTCCAAAACCGGGAAGTAAATCTTACCGTTTTGCGGATTAATGGTAACATTTTGGATAAAATCAAACAAACCATCAGGCTGCAACTGATTGGTAACTGTCATCCGGTCCAACGCTAAGACATTCGTCAATGGTTTGTTAGCTGGTTTTCCAGAAGGAAAGTACGGAATCTCAACCCCGGTCTCTTCGTTCAAGTACCAAATTTCAAAAGTAAAATTCTCAGGACTAACGTTAAAGGCATCCAACGAGTACACGTTTTTCATCATTAAGTCCCATGACGGCAGCGATGGGTTAATAATTGTTCCCTTCAGTAATTTTAAAAACAATGCATTCTGACCATCAATTCCATCTGTGCTCAACTCCCCTACTTGATAAACTTGACCATTGTACGTGTAGCGATAAGAAACAGCAAGTACATCCTGTGGGTTGAGCGTTCTATTTAATGAAATATAACCTAACTGAGGGTTTAAAGTATATTCATTCGGAGAGAGTAATACTGCATTTTCTAGTCGTTCATAATCTTCTCCACTTTTAAGTTGTTCTCTTTGTAAAATCTGATCCGCATTATTGAAGCCTCGAATATCTGCCGAACCTGAATAGCCACCGGTTAAGTTTGCAAATAAGGTGTTTGCATCGTTAGATGCTACATTTAATCTTGGTGTAGAAGGTTGAACCCTTGCAGGATTGCTAATCCTTCGATCATTTGCCAAATCCGTGAAAGCGAGAATGTTTCTTGTGTTTTGAAATGAACCTTGAGTATTTGTGATATATACCTCAACCGCAGTAACATTTATTCTTGATGTAATACGGGGCGGTGATGCTAAATTCTTTTCATACTCATCTCTAAATAAGTGAGATAAAAAATAGTGTCGATTATCTTCATACTCCGAGGCTGACTTTTCAAACTCTTGCACTTGAGCTCCGCCAGCAATATCAATTTCTTTTTTCTCCCCTTTCTCCTGAGAAAACAATGTCGCAACTCTTAACCTACCAAACTGAAGTTCTGTTTTTAACCCAAATAAAGTTTGACTCCCTGTGATTAGGGAACTCTGCAAGGGCAATGATACGTTTCCGGCCTCTATTTTCTTAATTATTTCATCATCATAACCGGTATAATCTAACTTCGTTTGATTTTCAAAATCAAAAGTTGCTTCGGTGTTATAACTCGTTTGGATTTTCAACTTTTCTCCAATATTTCCAATAACGTTTAATTGAATTTTTTGCTGAAAATCAAAAGTACTTGTTCGCCTTTGTCGCTCAGGCAAAATAGGGTTTTCACGTCTAGAAACATTGACGCCAAAAGATAACTCTGCTGATCCTTGTGGACGAATATCAATTACGTTTCCCCCAAATATTCTATCAAATAACTCTCCCTTAATATTAATTTGGGGTCTAAAACCACCGGTTTCATTTAAACTTTGAGCATCCTGTTTCTGATTCCAAAAGTCCTTTTGACTTTTTTCTAAATCGTATTTTAAATACTCGTCTAAACTCATCGTGTTCGGACTTCTAAAGTCACGATCACCTAACTTTTGAAAATATTTATACTCTCCGGTCTCCGGGTCGTACTGAAATTCCTTTTTAATATTACTAGGATCCTTCATGTATAAAGGACTTCTATTCTTCTCGTAACCTTCATTACTCTTGTCGTCGAAAGGAAAAAGAAGTTTTACTTTATTACTATCATCTTCAGTAGAATCAGCTGGGGTAAATAAAACACCAAAGCCACCCTGTGAAGGTGGCTCAATTGGCATGGATGCCAAAAGGGAGCTAACAAAAGCCCCAAACAAGGTCATCGGTAAGATAACCCTACTTATATAGCGTTTTTTGAGAATCAATTCTACCCTATTCTTTTATAACCCTTTCAATGCTTGTTTTATAACATCCTCAACAGCAGCATTTGGATTCGCCATCATTATTTTTTGAATCATTTTTTCGGCTAAATTTTTGTTAAAACCAAGGTTTACCAGCGCTGATAACGATTCTTCCTTCAAGGTATTGTCCAAACCAATAGAATTATCTGAAGAAATATTCTCTTTTGAAATTTTATCTTTTAAATCAATAATAATTCGCTGAGCTGATTTAGGGCCAATACCTTTTACTCCCTTAAACCACCCTGCGTTACCACTTAAAATAGCTTGCTGAATTTCTTCTGCATCTGCTGAAGATAGGACCAACAAAGCAGTTGCAGGTCCTATTCCTGAGACTGAAATTAATAATTGGAACAACCTGCGTTCAGAAACATCTTTAAAGCCATATAAAAGTTGAGCGTCTTCGCGGACTATAAATTCCGTAAAAAGTTTACAGCTCTCCCCCTCACCTAGCTTAGAGTATGTGTTTAAAGAAATATTCAATTTGTAGCCAACTCCGCCACAATCAATTACAACATAAGTTGGACTTTTTTCTACTAATCTACCGTTAATATGAGCAATCATTTATTTTCTTGTTTGAGCATCTACTGCAGCAATAGTTACCATGTTTACTATTTCACGCACACTGCTACCTAGCTGCAAAATATGAACGGGTTTTTCTAACCCTAACAATATAGGTCCAATGGCTTCTATCTCGCCCATCTCTTGAACTAGTTTATAAGCAATATTACCAGCGGCCAAATCCGGAAATATTAATACATTAACCTTTTTATTTACCAATTTTGAAAATGGGAATGTTTCTCTCATTGCTTCCTTATTTAAGGCAAAATTTGCCTGCAACTCTCCATCAACAACTAATTCAGGGTGGTCTTTATGCAATATTTTAACTGCGTCGCTAACTTTCTTAGACTCTCCAAAATCTGTAGAACCAAAGTTTGCAAAAGATAACATAGCAATTCTAGGTTTAATATTTAAGCGTTCTACCGATTTTGCAGCCAAATATGTAATGTCAGCTAAATCTTGGGCATTCGGATTAACGTTTATTGTTGTATCGGCAAAGAAAATAGGTCCGCTTTTGGTGATTAGAATATACATACCTGCGATTTTGTTCACTCCTTTCTGAGTACCTATAACTTGCAGTGCTGGACGAATAGTTTCAGGGAAATTCCTAGTAATTCCACTAATTAAAGCATCTGCATCTCCTTGTTCCACCATCATTGCCCCAAAGTGATTTCTATCTCTCATTCTATGACGAGCTTCGTATTGTGTCAATCCTCTTCTTTGGCGTTTCTTAAAAAACACATCGCCGTAAGAATATCTCTGCTCATTTCTTTCTTCGTCTTTAGGATTTATAATTTCAACTCCGTCTAACTCTAAATTATTCTCTTCTATCAAACGGTTAATACGTTCATGATTTCCTAATAAAATTGGAATAGCTATACTCTCGTCCTTAACAATCTGAGCAGCTTTCAAAACCTTATAATTATCCGCTTCAGCAAACACAATACGTTTAGGTTTTCCTTGAGCTATTTCAGTCATGTTCTTAATGAGCTTATTGTCTAATCCCAATCTTCTGCTCAGGTCCAACTTGTATTTTCCCCAATCTTTAATCGGTTGCTGAGCAACACCAGAAGCTATAGCTGCTTTCGCAACTGCAGGGGCAATAGTCATGAGTAACCTAGGATCCATTGGTTTTGGAATAATAAAATCTCGCCCAAACGACAAATTTCGAGACCCATATGCCTCATTTACTTCCTCCGGTACAGGCTCTTTTGCAATTTTTGCAATTGCCTTCACTGCAGCAAGTTTCATCTCTTCATTAATAGTCGTAGCGCGAACATCTAAGGCTCCTCGAAATATGAATGGAAACCCTAAAACATTATTAACCTGATTAGGGTGGTCTGAACGACCTGTCGCCATTATTATGTCCTTTCTTGCCGCAAGTGCTTCTTTATATGGAATTTCAGGATCAGGGTTGGCTAAGGCAAAAACAATCGGATTCTCGGCCATGGACTTAATCATAGCTCCTGAAACAATGTTTCCTTTCGATAAACCTAAAAACACATCTGCTCCTTTCATGCTCTCTGCCAAAGTACTCACATCTTTATCGGTTGCAAATTCTGCTTTATACTTATTCAACTCTGCCCTGTCCTTTCGAATAGCTCCCTGACTATCGCACATTACAATGTTGCTTTTCTTAGCTCCCAATGAAACATAAAGCTTAATACAAGCCATCGCAGAGGCGCCAGCCCCATTAACCACGATGTTTATTTCATTAATATTTTTACCTGCCAGCTCCAATGCATTTAGCAAGGCTGCGCTTGAAATTATTGCCGTACCATGCTGATCGTCATGCATGATTGGAATATTTAACTCCTCTTTTAAACGTCTCTCTATTTCAAAACATTCCGGAGCTTTTAGGTCTTCTAAATTAATCCCGCCGAAAGTTGGTGCTATTGCTTTAACCGTGTCAACAAAACGGTCTACATCTTTTGCATCAACCTCTATATCAAAAACATCGATATCCGCGAAAATTTTAAATAACAACCCTTTCCCCTCCATCACAGGTTTCGATGCTTCCGGTCCAATATCACCCAACCCTAAAACAGCTGTTCCATTAGATATAACAGCAACCAAGTTTCCCTTTGCTGTATACTTGTATGCTAAGTCTTTATCATCTGCAATTTTTTTGCATGGCTCTGCTACTCCCGGAGAATAAGCTAACGCTAAGTCACGCTGTGTACTGTAAGGTTTTGTAGGTCTAACTTCAATCTTTCCAGGTTTCCCATCGGAGTGATAATCTAATGCTTCTATCTGCTTTCTAGAGTCGGCCATATTTATTAATTTAAGGGCTGATAAAAGTACGAATTGTCTACTGCTTCTGAGGAAATCTAAGTCCGTATTTTCATCTAGATAAAATGACAAGAATGACAAAAATAGTTGTATTCAGTGGCGCAGGGATGAGCGCTGAAAGTGGCATAAAGACTTTTAGAGATAATAATGGTCTTTGGGAGAATTACAAAGTTGAAGAAGTTGCTACACCAAAGGCTTGGAAGGCTAATCCTGAAATGGTCTTGCATTTTTATAATTTACGAAGGAGACAATTATTTCAAGCCAAACCAAATACAGCTCATCATTTAATCTCCAAATTAGAAAGAGATTATGAGGTAACAATAATAACTCAGAACATAGATGATTTACATGAACGAGCAGGATCAAGTTAAGTTCTGCACCTTCATGGCGAGCTAAAAAAGGTAAAAAGCGAAAAGTTTGACAACCTCATTTACGATTGGGATAAAGCAGATTTAAACTTAGGTGATTTTTGTGAAAGGGGAACACAATTGAGGCCCCAAGTGGTTTGGTTTGGAGAAGAAGTACCAATGATGAGCAAAGCAATAAAAATTGCTCAAGAAGCGGAAATCTTAATAGTTATTGGTACGTCCCTAAATGTATATCCTGCGGCTAATATTGCTTTCTCAGTTGGGGATAATTGCATCAAATACTTAATAGACCCAAACCCTCCCGCACTTGATAACACAGCTAATTTTATAGTTATAAAAGCAGGAGCAGAAGAAGGCCTAACGATTCTTCTCAAAAAAATATTAACGTAAAAAAAGGGGCTGAAAAGCCCCTTTTTGTTCTAAATATCGAAGACTTATTTGACAATCATTTTCTTCGAACTAACTCTTGCGCCGTCAGCAATAACGTTTACAAAGTAAATTCCTTTTGGAAATCCGTCTACATTTAATTCATAGGTAGAGGTTCCTTTATTCATTGACGATGTAAAAACTTGTTCCCCAAGAATATTGAACACTTGAACTTCTTGACGATTAAAATTCAAAGGAGTTTCAAAGTTGATGATAGCAGCCGTTGTTGCCGGATTAGGATAAATTGAGAAGTCACTATTCGTTTTTCTTTCCTCTAATGAAGTAACGTTTCTAATATCCCATCGAATAAAAAACGCCGCATTATTTGTTCTATTTCTCTTGTCACTTAATTCGTACCTGTAAATAGCGATACCGTTAAAAGCCGAGTCAATGTACACTGTAAAAGGTGAATCTCCAACAACAAGTCCTGCTGGATCAACTCGAACCGTATCTGTTTGTGAAGTCAAAAAAGGACTAACTCCGGCCTTTACAGGAGCTAGACAAGTTTGGCCATAACAATAGAAATCGTAAGAACCTGCAATGATTTGTTCTTCCGTTCTGCTTAACGTTAATACCATTGTATCAGTGGTATTATTTGTGATTGTAACAAATTCTTTATGATCGAATGTAGTCTGTCCCCCTGACCTGTAATACTCAACAAAAGTTACTGTATCTCCATTAACTATAGTACCCGAAGTGTCTCTTATTACTATGCTTTGAGCACCAGCTGCAAAACCAATTGATAGTAAAAAAGCAGAAAGTAATATTTTTCCCATAATTTTATTTTTTACAAAAATAAACATTTCGAATTATTTGATTCTAAATTCTTGATATCATATTTGAATTGTAAACGTAAAAAATAATTAAGATGAAGTTAACAAAATCAATTTTCACGGCTGTATTGCTATGCATTTTTAGTGCTGCAGTCGCACAAGAATCTAAAACGGTACCAGCTGTTGATATTAAAAAATTAAATGGCACAACGTTTAATACAAAAAATATTGAAAACGACGGAAAACCCATTATTATCAGCTTCTGGGCAACATGGTGCAGCCCTTGTAAACGAGAACTAAATAATATTGCAGAGGTTTATGAAGATTGGGTTGAAGAAACTGGAGTTAAGTTAATCGCCGTCTCAATTGATGATACTAGAAACATGGCAAAGGTTGCCCCTTACGTAAATGGAAAAGGCTGGGAATATGACGTATATATTGATCCAAATGGCGATTTCAAAAGATCTTTAGGTGTTAACAATATCCCTCATACGTTCTTAGTTGATGGAAAAGGCAACATTGTATGGCAACACAACTCCTACTCAGAAGGAGATGAAGACGAGCTATTAGAGCTAGTTGAAAAACTGTCAAACGGAGAAAGTATAGATTAACTTGAGGTTATAAGTCTAATAAGATAAAATCTGGGTAACTATTACTCAGATTTTTTTTATTTTTAAACTTTAGAATACTTCCAACCTAATTACATATGAATATAATTAAAACTCTGATTTCAATCTCAGCTATTGCATTCAGTATTTCAACCGCAAAGGCACAAAGTGTAGACGAGATACTAAATAGAGGTCAAATCAGGGGAAACTTTCAAATTGAAGGGCAAATTTATCAAGAAGACTCTGTAATTGGAGCGGAAGAGGTTCCCGAACGATACCGAACAAATGCATTCTTGAATGTTATCTATACAAATGGTGGTTTTTCTGCTGGTATACGTTACGAAAGTTACTTGAATCAACTATTAGGTTACCCAGAAGGTTATGGAAATAACTCCGGAATCATGTATCGCTACATTTCCTTCACAAAAGATAAATTGGCAGTTACTGTAGGAAGTTTCTACGAACAATTTGGCAGTGGATTAACGCTAAGAACTTATGAGGAGCGAGGATTAGGGTACGATAATGCATTGGAAGGAATTCGAGTAAAGTATCAACCCGTTAAAGGTATTAATCTAACAGGTATTACCGGAAAGCAACGATTGTTTTTTGACTTTGCCCCGGGAATTGTTAGAGCTTTTGACGCAGACATCAACATTAATGAACTAATCCCCATTTTGCAAGAAAGCAAAACTCGCGTCCAAATAGGTGGAAGTTTCGTAAGTAAATATCAAACGGACGATAACTCTGCATTTGTGCTTCCTGAAAATGTAGCCAATTATGGTGGTAGAATAAACATTTATCGAGGCAAAGTAAATTTCATGGCCGAATATGCAAAAAAAATTAATGACCCTTCAGGAGACAACGGGTTTATTTATCATGAAGGAGAAGCTATTTTTCTTCAAGGTTCATATTCTCAGAAAGGGTTCGGGGTTATTGTTTCAGCCAAGAGAAACGACAATATGAGTTTTCGATCAGATCGAAATGAAGGAATACAAAATGCGTTGATTAACTATCTTCCGGCTTTAACAAAACAACATACTTACAACCTTTTAGCAACTTTGTATCCATATGCGGTGCAATTAAATGGCGAACTCGCTTTTCAAGCAGATGTTATTTATAAAGTTAAAAAAGGAACAGCTCTTGGCGGAAAGTATGGAATGGATATTCAATTGAACTTCTCATCAGCGAACGGTCTAGATACTACTAATCTTAATGATGAAAGCACTAACAGATTAGGTTACACGTCAAAATTTCTAAGTCCTGGAGAAAATTATTTTAAAGATTTCAATACAACGGTATCAAAAAAAATTAACAAGCAATGGAAAGGAAAGCTTACTTATGCTTACTTAGAGTACAATCAAAATGTAATTGAAGGTAAGAGTGGACAGGCAGACGTTTTTGCAAACGTTGGAGTGATAGAAGCTACGTATAAGATTAATAAAAAGCATTCTATTCGAACAGAAGTTCAAGCGTTGATTACTGAACAAGATAAGGGTGATTGGAGAACACTTCTCATTGAATACTCATTTTCTCCACATTGGTTTTTTGCGGTTCAAGATCAATACAATGTTGGGAGCGATAAAGCGTTTCAGGAAGGGAGTAACATCTTTGAATCCGTTTCTAAGGTCAAATTCAATTCAGCTTACAACTATTACAATGTAAGTGCAGGTTATAACAATGGAGGAAATAGGATATCATTAACTTACGGTCGTCAAAGAGCGGGTATCTTCTGCGTCGGCGGCGTTTGTAGAGTTGTTCCGGCCTCAAGTGGATTATATCTTTCCATTACAAGTAGTTTTTAAGAAAATATTATGAATAAATTAAGTTACATTGCAATACTTTTTTTCGGGATAACAGTAGCTTGCGATAAAATTGATGATCCAATTCCCGCTGATTTAGGAAGTTCTGTATCTCTTGACGGAGACGTTCAATTTATCTCTGAACCAGAGTTTAACTTAACTGACTCGAACTCCTTAATAAGTTTCATTACGAATAATGTTTGGGACACTACGAATGGTTCGGACAATTCGAACAGAAGGTTTATTGTTTTGGAAGAATTTACAGGACAAAAATGCTCAAGTTGCCCCAGGGGAACAAGAGAAATTTCTAGATTAAAAGATATTTTCAACGAACAATTAATTCCTGTGGGAATACATACAGGATTCTTTGCTAACCCAAACCCACCTACCGCAGATAAGTATACAACAGATTTTAGAGCCCCCGGAGGACATGGTACTGCCTATGTACAAGCATTTAAAGTATCCGGTAATCCAAGAGGAATTGTGAATCGAGTAGGAATTGCTAAAGCAGAAACCCAATGGGAAGCAGACATCAATGCAGTGAAAGATATAGCACCAGAAGCTACACTCTCTTTAAGTAATTATTACGATTCCATTAATCACGTTGTACGATCACAAGTCGAAATCGATTGGAACATAACCTCTTCTAATGAATACCATCTTCAGCTATATGTCATTGAAGGAAAAATTATTGATTGGCAGCTTGATGGGGCGATAGATGTGCCGGACTATGAGCATAAATTTGTATTAAGGAAAGTAGTAAATAGTACTTTCGGTAAGGAACTAGATACAGCTGTCGTTGGAGGTTCAGAGAAATTCCAGTATATCTTCAAAATGGACAATGAATGGAAGGCAAAAAATTCAGAAGTTGTTGCGTTTATTTTTGACAATGATCCAAATGCTTACGAGGTAATTCAAGCGAATTCGGCTTACGTGAAGTAATGGGAAAAAAAGAGAACCCTTTTCAATTCAATTGGTTTGATTGATATGAGGTACACTCTACTAGTGACAATTTTAATAATGGGCACGTCAATTTCTGCTCAACAATTTCGAGCGGGAGTTTCTTTTGGTGTTAATGCTTCTCAAATTGGAGGTGATGGTTATTCTGGATTTAATAAAGCTGGTATAAATACTGGACTTTTCTCCAATACAAAAATCACCAAAGAATTAGATTTTCAATTTGAAATTAATTACAGCGAGAAAGGAAGTCGTAAAAATGCCCGACCTGACAAAGATGACAATGATTTCTTCTTACTTAGGATGCCTTATATTGAAATTCCACTTATGGTTCAATACCATAAGAAGAACTTTACTTACGAAGCGGGATTATCCTATAGCCGACTGCTGTCTTCATACCTTGAAGACGAAAATGGTACGTTTGAAATAGAGCCCCAGTTAAATCAATTTAGCGATAACGATTTTGCTTTCCTGCTTGGAGTTAACTTTAGTTTTACAGATAATATAATAATGAACTGGCGATTTAACACTTCATTTTTACCGTTTCGTAAATTCGACAGTGGTAGTAATGAATTACCTTTCGATAGTGGAATGTATCACCATTATGTAGCCTTTACATTACGATATCAATTTTTAGGAAACCTATGAAAAATAAGATAGTTGTAGCCATTTCTGGTGCTTCGGGTTCAATTTATGCTAAATTATTGCTAGACAACTTAGTTAAATTGAATTCGCAAATTGATGCTGTTGGAGTTATTATGTCGGATAATGCGAAATTGAATTGGGAGCTTGAATTAGGAAATAAAGAATATCAAAACTACCCTTTCACATTTTACACTAAAGGCGACTTTATGGCTCCTTTCGCATCCGGCTCAGCTAAATACAACGCAATGGTTGTTGTTCCTTGCTCCATGGGTGCATTAGCTAGAATTGCAACAGGCACATCAAATGACCTTACCACTAGAGCGGCAGATGTTATATTAAAAGAGCGTAGAAAACTAATTTTAGTTGCGAGGGATACACCGCTAAGTTTAATTCACTTGCAGAATATGACAACTGTTACGCAAGCAGGAGGAATTATTTGTCCAGCCATTCCTTCATTTTACAGTCAACCCAAATCAATAGAAGAATTAGCCGGAACGGTAGTAAATCGAGTGATTGACTTATTAGGCTTGGAAGACAGTAGCTATCGATGGGGAGAGGAGTAATTAACAGCTTTTCAAATGTTAATTGTTTAAAAATGTTGAGGGTCTAATGGCAATTTTTGTTCAATATATGCGTAAATTGTACTCAGAAATAAACCACTACCACAATGTACGAAATGAGCAAAAAAGTACTTATGAGAGTAAGTTTTGATAGAGCGCTTTTTAAGAAAGAATTAAACAAAGCCAGAAAGTGGCTAAAACCAAAAGAATCATTGATGTTAAAGGCATGGTGCTTGGCAACATTTGGTCATGTATATCAAGACATCATTTTGGAAGTCTTTGAGACAATTTCTTAAAAAACACAACTAAATTCAGCACAATATTAATCTAGCCTCGAATAAAATCGAGGCTTTTTCATTTTAAAAACTCTAGGTTGCGTTTTAAACCGGTAAACTTTGTTCGCTTAACTGCTGATTTGCGGAATAATTTAGAAAAATCCTCTTGACCAAGATTCTCCCAATGTTCTTTTGTTATATCTAGGAGATTCAATCTCGGCTGAAAGCGTTCTTCGGTATTCTGTTTACCAAACCTGTTCCATGGACAAACATCTTGACAGATGTCGCAACCAAACATCCAATTTTGCATTTTTCCTTTAAACTCATTGGGCAGGTTTTCGTCTTTTAGCTCGATTGTGGCATAAGAAATGCATTTATTAGAGTCTATTTGTCGATGTGGTAAGATTGCATCCGTAGGGCAACTGTCGATGCATTTAGTGCAGGTTCCACAGAAATCTTTCAAGGGCCCATCTATCTCTAACGTTAAATCAATAACCAGCTCCGCAATAAAAAAATCTGAACCACTGTGCTTGTTAATGAGCATGCTGTTTTTACCTATCCAACCCAACCCACTTTTCCTAGCCCAAGCGCGATCTAGGATTGGCGCCGAATCAACAAAAGATCGACCTTCAACAGCTCCAATTTGCTGCTGTAACAAGTAGAAAAATTCATTTAACTTATCTCGAACTACAAAATGGTAGTCTTCACCATACGCATACTTGGCTAACTTTGGTGCATTAACGTCTTTCTGCTGAAGTTTCGTGTGATAATTATACAATAACGATACAACTGACTTTGCCCCTTCTACAAGCTTTGTAGGATCCACTCTTTTGTCAAAATGGTTTTCCATGTAAGACATCTTCCCATTCCCTCTAGCATTTAACCAATCCTCTAATCGAATTGCATCCTCAGTCAAAAACTCGGCCTTGGAAATTCCTACGTAATCAAATCCAACCTGGCGAGCAATACGTTTTACAATTTGAGTGTTACTTTCCACCATTATTTATTCGAAGAGCGTTCCCTCATCACGAGTGTTTCTTCTTCCCAGGTGTTTGTATGCTGCATCGGTCACTTCCCTCCCTCTTGGAGTTCTAGTTATGAAACCTTCTTTTATTAAAAATGGCTCATATACTTCTTCGATGGTTCCTGCTTGCTCCCCAACAGCAGTGGCAATAGTACTTAAACCTACAGGTCCTCCTTTAAATTTATCGATAATGGTTACTAAGATTCTATTATCCATTTCATCTAAGCCGTATTTATCCACATTGAGTGCCCCTAAGGCCATTAAAGATATTTCGATATCTACTATGCCATTCCCTTTTATTTGTGCAAAATCACGAACTCTTCTCAGTAATGAATTCACAATTCTGGGCGTACCTCTACTTCTTCCTGCAATTTCATACGCTGCATCATTTTTAACCTCAATATTCAAAATTCCAGAAGACCGTTTAACTATTGTTGCTAACAAATCCCTGTCGTAATATTCTAATCTCGAATTAATTCCAAATCGCGCTCGTAGTGGCGCGGTAAGCAAACCTGCTCGGGTAGTTGCCCCAATTAAAGTAAATGGATTGATCTTAATCTGAACACTTCTTGCATTTGGACCTGAATCAATCATAATATCAATCTTGTAATCCTCCATAGCTGAGTACAAGTATTCTTCTACTACTGGACTTAAGCGATGAATCTCGTCGATAAAAAGAACGTCCCCTTCTTCTAAGTTGGTAAGTAATCCAGCTAAATCAGCAGGCTTTTCTAATACAGGTCCTGATGTAACACGAAAAGAAACGTCCATCTCATTCGCAATAATATTGGCTAAGGTAGTCTTTCCTAATCCAGGTGGTCCATGTAATAAAACATGATCCAACGCTTCACCTCTTTGTGATGCCGCTGAAACGAAAATTTTCAAATTTTCTACAACCGGTCCTTGACCTGTGAAATCATCAAAACTAAGCGGTCTTAAAACCTTTTCAATCTCAACCTCTCCGGTACTATCGAGGTCTATATTGGGATTCAAATTATCGTTCATTTAACTCTCTTCTTCCTTTCAAAACTAATCATTTAATCGATGTTCAAATCTCTTACAATATCTTGAAAATATATTCTGGTTTTAAATATATAAACAGGGGAAGTGAACTTCTCGTTCAATTGTTGATTTGGAACGAACATAAACCGATAGCCAATCCCAAACCCTGCTCCAAAATACTTCAGTAACCTGTATTGGAATGTTATTGCCGGTTCATAACTCACCACAAACTCCTCTCTAAATTTTTCAGCACCAACTCCACTCTTATTTTCGTAATAGGAGCTACCTAAGCCAATTTGAACCGGTATGGACAACTCCCACTTTCTGTCTCTAAAAAACACATATTCCACATACGGACTAAAATTATAAAACCCTAAGCGGACCTTAGTTTCCAATCCGTTTTGAGATATTGTAGAAGAAAGTGGAGACCATAGCTGATTGTAACCGATTCCAAAGCTCAATTTATCAGCAAACTGAACACCAACCTTTGCTCCTATCGTCTTAACTCCTGTTTGGTTTATAAAAGAATGCCTAGAATCTAGTTTAAACTCTAATCTCGGTTTAGTTTTAACCGCATCTTTTAACTCTTCCTCGAACGATTGAGCAGAAATACCCAAAGTCGAAACAAGAAGGAAAATTATGAACGCTATTTTAAAAATTCTTGGCATAAAAAAAATGTCCTTACGAAGGTAAGGACATTTCAATTAGTTAAACTTTTATTTCTAGTGACTTTCTTCTTCCCCTTCTCTTAAAGGAACTGTTTGAGGTATAAAATCCTCTTCCATTCCAGGTTTAGAATAATCATATGGCCATCTGTGTACAACAGGCAATTCTCCAGGCCAGTTGCCGTGCAAGTGCTTAACCGGAGCTGTCCATTCCAATGTAGTAGATTCCCATGGATTCTGAGGAGCTTTAGGGCCTTTAAACATGCTATAAAACACATTAAAGATAAAAAACAACTGCGCAAAACCTGCAATCATAGCAAATACAGTAATTAGTTCATTGATGTCGTACATCTCATTAAACATAGGAAATTCAGTATTGGCATAATATCTTCTTGGTACTCCTGCAAGTCCTAAAAAGTGCATTGGAAAAAATACACCGTATGCAGCTACAATCGTTGCCCAAAAATGCAAGTACCCTAAGTTTTTATCTAACATTCTTCCAAACATTTTTGGAAACCAATGATA
>Ga0228627_1000313_pt1 | contig 31359 bp, 31 predicted proteins | sample 33DmetaG_FD_190483 | JGI IMG/M metagenome (GOLD analysis project Ga0228627, IMG submission 190483) | Seawater microbial communities from Monterey Bay, California, United States - 33D | ecosystem: Environmental > Aquatic > Marine > Coastal | place: USA: California | collected 2016-09-28 | reverse complement strand
CGATATTCGCAAACTCGTTTTTTCTTTTTCTTTCCTTTTCCTTTTCCTTTTCCTTTTCCTTTTCCATTTCCTTTTCCTTTTCCCTCATTTTCGTTTGCACGTTTGTCATATAAAAGAGAGATTAGAACATTTGACCCATTATGAGACAATCCACAACAACCCAATGCAGGTGTATGTATAATGGTCTTACTATTAGAATCAGATAAAATAGCATCCGCCACATATGGCGATTTGCATTGAAGCGATGGTCTTCTCTCTATGCAAGCTTTTTCAAGTTGGTTGAAAGAATAAAGTGGTTTGGTAGCAAACATTTTTTAAAATTTTTATTTTTAATTGGATTATTTTTTTAATTAGAGAGATAGAGAGATTTAATCATAAAACAATCAATTTTGTTAAAAAAACAATAATTTTTATGGATTTATTCGATAATTTTGATATATGGTGTACAATGTTCCAATTCATTGTCTTCGTCTACAATACTACCGTTTAGAAAATTGGCTAGAAAAGAACTATGGGATACAACACCAATATGTGTTTCTTTTCTCTTTTTAACAAATTCAATAAAATCGTTTGCACGTTTGTTTAGTTCAACCATTGTTTCTCGGTGACTTTCGTGCCAATATGGATCATCTTCACACATAATAAGAGAGAAATTAACCCTTGTATCTTTAAATTCCTCCATGATGTCTTTTTTTGTTTGACGATGATTGATATGTTCCAAACTAGCAGGAAATTCTTGTAAATAATCCAATGCAATAATTTCAACTTCATGATGGTCTTTAAAAATATTCAAAGCCGTTTGTAACGTTCTTCGTAATGGAGATACAAATACGATTTCAACATTGGATATATCACTCCATGACTTCCCCAATTCCAATGATTCCTGGTGTCCTTTTTCAAGTAAATAACTATCGCGAACCTTCATATAAGCGTCTTTGCCAATTTTATGAAACAAAACATTGTGTTCTGCTGTTCCGTGTCGTATACAATACAAGTGTTTCATTATGTTATTTATAATTATAGTTATAGTTATAACTATTCTGTTTATTTTATTTTATTTTCAATATGTTATAAATTATAATTTATAGTATGTATTATAATTTATAGTATAATACATACAACAAGACATTTCATGAATACACAACAAGTATTTCAAAACGATGATTTAAGAAGACATATTTTAAGTTTTGTTGTAGCAAAACGTTGTTTATCCTGTCATAAAATTCTAAAATCGGATAAGAAAATAGATCTAATTCATTATAAAGATTATCAAAATAATGAATGGAGATGCAATCGAAATGTATACATGACAAATCTATGTAATTGGTGTTACTATTATGTATATGAATATCCATAATATCATAACGTCATCTCATTACATCCATGTATGCGTTACAAGTATGTTACAGACACTAATTACATCTTGAACGTTTCAAAATAATTCATTGCTTGAACTTTTCTTTCCTTTTCACGTTGTTTACGAGCTTTACGCAATACATCCATGGCAGTTTCAATTTCTTTTGGCGTAATTTCACCATCGTCGTTTATATCCATGTATTGTCGAAGTGATTTAAAATACGAAGGTGCAATACAAAAACGACTTTCCTCGTTAAATAAATAATCTGCTAAAATCATAAATACTGCGGTCATAAGAAGTGACAAATATAAATCCTTTGTACCCATCCAGATAACAGCAAATATAAGTAATTCACGACCAAGCGAATATTTCAAAAACGCTTCTTGTGTTTTACTTAAACGTAAATCAACGTATTTTGCTCCAATGTTTAATATAATCATGATTAGTCCTGCAAAAAAACGACTATCGTTTAACTTCATTATTTGTTGGTGTATTTGTTTGAACATAATGTTATATCGACCAAAATGTATCTATATTATGATATTGTATCTATATTATGATAATATTAAAATTATATACCCATTTTTAGTCGAAATTTCTTTATATTTGTGAATAGGGTATCCATGTGTTTTTCTACAAACAATCTCGATGTTCGAACCATAGGTCGGATCTGTTGTTTCACATTTGTCATGGTCGTAAATGTTTCGGCCTTATCATGATAAACCATATGGCAACCAATTAACAAAAAAGATAACATCATGATTAATAAACATACAGCAATATTTTTATCATTTGTCATATTTTATTTCTCTTTATAATGGTATATATTATTTTTTTGTTCTATAATAATTCTATAATAATTCTATAATAATTCTATAATAATTCTATAATAATTCTATAATAATTCTATAATAAATCTATAATAAATATATAAATATAGCATAAATTAATTATCCATGTTTTCTTTTTTACAAAAAAATCTAGTAACTATTTTCAAGATACCATCTTATAGAAATGGTTTGAAGAATCATAGAACGTTTTTAATTAAACGAGATATCGACCCAATCGACAGTGATATAAAATCGTTTCAAAAAAAATTTTACGACGATGCTAATAAACAATACGATGTTGAACATGAAAAATGGTTTCCCAATGATGATAAAGAAAATGAAATAAGTATGGAAAAAGATATATACAATGATAGAGAAGACTAACTTGTATTACAATACATAATATTGTATTATATATTGTATGAAAAATTATTGTTCATGTGGTTTTACATCTTTGTCATCATCATGGTGTGTGTTTTTTTTATTAACAGGTAATTCATTGGATGGTTTTGGACGCATATTTTCCTCATTCATAATACGTTCTTTGGAAGAGGTAATTTGAAATTCACATGAACTATCGCATGGGTTGCATTTTTCACCGGTAAAAGAAATATCAGGAAAATGTTTTTTTATATCTTTCATGTTAATCTTATTTCCATCACTATCTATTAACATGCCATCTTTGCAATTTTTCTTTCGAAATACTGTCAATATTTTATCGATGGAAGGATGTTTCGATTCACTTTTTTCCTCGTCATCTTCGTCATCTTCGTCGTCATCGTCACTCTCTTCATCACTTTCCTTGTTGTCATCCTCTTTATCTACTTCGTCGTCATTTTCGTCATCATCTTCGTGACTTTTCTTATCACCCTTTTTTTCTTTATCGCTCTCTTTTTTATTTTCCATACCTTCGACGTGTATCATTCGAAAACAGATAAATAATAATGCCAATAATAATCCAGACATGGTATGATACATAGTAGCACCAATAATGACGATAAGTGTAATCATTTTCCCTAAAAAAGTATTCATACCATGCACTAAAAACAATGGTTGACACAATATACTAATTATAACAAATGCCAGTAAAACAATATTAATAATATCTTTCATTATATAATAAATCTATATACTTACTTTACATAAAATAATCCATATTACCCATATAATTCATATAATTCATATAATTCATATAATTTGTATAATTCATATAATTAATACAAACACTTATTTTTTAATCTCTATTTTTTATAAGTATAAATAAAATAATTATGTCTCATTTAGCCATGTATGCCGCACCATTTGATGAAAATAACGATAATCCATCTTCAAAAAACCATATACAAATGAAAAAAAATAGAAACAAGACCATTAAAAAACGTTCATCGAATGGAAGTAAATTACGAAATCACGTTGCTTCCATGATAAAAGCGATTCATAATAAGACAGAAGACAATGACGATAGTAGTGGTTTAGCAGATTTTAAGCCACCTCCAATGACCGAATCCATGGGAGTTCAACGAACGATGGATCGCGAATCTAAACCTTCCACCAGCAACATCAACACCATCTCATCCTATGAACAACACGACGACGAATCTGTATCCAATGAAACCTTTGCACAAATGGATACCATGGGAAATTATGCAAAAGAATACTACAAACAATATGTTCCCTATTATAACAAAATGAGCGAAACCTTTCAAACCGATAGCAGAGATGAAATGTTGTTAAAATTAAATAAAATCATTAGTTTATTGGAAGAACAACAAGATCAACGAACCGAACACGTAACCGAAGAATTAATATTGTATTGTTTTTTAGGCGTATTTGTTATTTTTGTGGTAGATTCCTTTGCCCGTGTAGGAAAATACGTGCGTTAAATTCGAACAAGGATGCATATCATGCATACCATATATACCATATATACCATATATACCATATATACCATATTATAAGTCTTTCTATTATAATATGATTTACACCGATTAGCATAATATAAAAACCTCTTTCTCTAAAAAAGGACGTTTCGCATAGTTGTAGAAAAAATAGGCCATTGGTATTTGATTATCGTATTTTTGTCGAGAATGAATACGTTGAATATAATTATTTAGGAATATATTATCCCCAATATGTTCAATGTAAAGAATCATAGATTCGTCGTCGTTGTTTCCATTTTTTGGGTTATTTTTACTCGTCATTTCTCTCTTACTAGAAGAAATCTCTCTTTTTAATAATTGAAAGCAATGCAAACATCCAAAACCAAATAGTTCGTTGGATTGATTTCTAGAAGAAAGTGAACCGATACACGAAATACAATCTCTCTTTTTTTCCTTGGTATGTTCGTTGCGAAAAATATAAGCAGATAAAACGAAGTCGTTTATCATTAGCAGGTAAATAGTAAGTATATTCTGTTCCAATAAAAATACCAAATTGGATAAATGTGGTGTTATAATACATGCAAATTTCTCTTTGTTTTCTTTTAGAAACGAATAAAACAATCGAATCGAACTTTTCTGTACACGAAGAATGGAATAGAAACCTTCCATGGTTTGAAATCTATCCAAAGAGAGATTTTCCGTATTATACCCTATACTAGAAAACACAACAATGGGAACAATTCCTGTTAATTTACCTTCTCGTTTAAATAAGGAGACGTGTATATTGTTATTGTTATTGCGACGATGATTCACACGTCGTTGATAATATTCATGGGTTTGGATCAATTCACTTGCTATGCCTTGTTTTCTTTTTTGTTTATGCACACATAGAAAATCAACATAATAAACTGTTAATTCGCGGTGGTGTTTGTTATTTCGTGACAATTCATTAGGAAAAGTAACATATAATGGTCTGGATGTAATGCAACCTATGATATTATTTCGCTCAATAAGCTCATTCTTTTCGTTTTTATATTCAATCAACCCTTCTTTTTCATAATACAATGAAACAATAGTAGGATAACTATGTCCTTTAAAATAGGTTTGTATCTCTTTTAATGATGGATTGTAGAAAAGTTCATGGTTTTTATTTTGTAAATAATGTTGTTTGATGAAGGACGTCATTTGATCCCATGGAACGAGTTCATTATTTTTATCATTATATGAGTCAGGATATTGAAAATGTTGTATTTGGAAAGGATTTATAAATTTATTTTTTTTCGGCAACTCGTAATCAATGATTCCACATGGAAACAACCACCAATATAAATGATAAACATGAAATACGGGTTGATATGCCCAAAATTTATACGTGAGTTTGATATAGCCGACGATTAGTAAATAAAACACTATTACTATCGCCAATATATACTGAATAATAAACATAAAATATTATACTAATAATAAGGTGTAATATTTTATAGAAATTTATACGGAACAATTGTTTATTGAGATTTATTATAAAAATTCTTCGATGACATGTACATAAGGTGGTAGATATTTTCGTTGTATCACTCTTGCATGAATAATATCCACTATTCTTTTTTTAATTTCTATTACTTCTTCAGCTTCCAGTATTAAGTCAATTATTTTAGTAGTCACATCCCAACTACATATACGACTATGACAACATAAACAGTCTATACCAAATAATTTATGCAAGATCTCTTTACTTGAACCAGGCAATACATATGGATAATATATGTTGTTCAAATACAAATCAGGTTTTCGAAAAGGATAGTCATCGTTTAATTTGACAATATAATGCACACGTTTATGTCGTGAACTATCAATATGTAATTCAAAATCATAATGACTGTCTTGATGGGTTGTAATATTATTATTGTCATCATCTGACGATGGACCAACGTTTAAATCTTCTTTTTCTTTCATTTTAATATGAACCTGGTACCCATTAAAAAGTAGTTCATTGTATATTTCATAATTTAATCGATTCACGTATCTTTTTTTAATAATATTTTTATACGGTTTTTTTAATGAATGACTGGATTTTATTAATAAGGAAGTTAAACTCATGATTACGATGTATGATAGATGTATATAGTAGCCTTTAATTTATTATATTGTTTTCCTAAGTAACTTAGTTGGGTTTTTGTAATATATACAAATATTGATTTTCGTATCCAATTCGTGTCATTTCACTTTTCCCCAATAAAATAAATCCACTGTCTTTCGCAAACGACAGTATGTTCTTTTGTGTCGGCATATACAAGGTATGTTCATTTTGTCGAACATGACCAGTTTCTTTGTCTTTAAAGACTTCTCTGAAAATAGCCACATCATTTGGAAAGATTTCCTCAAAATGACTTTTGTATTTAAAATCATTGAAATGAACCGTTGATTCCGTAATTCGTTTTTTTGCATATTTCTGTGGAGACACAAAAGCAAACGGCGAACCAGCAGGAACCATTGGATCGAATGTTTCCCGGTCAACCATATGAACCACCATGTATCCACCAGGCATCAACCAATGAAAACAGTTGTCAAAAAACAATCGTTTATCTTGAATACTATACACCGTAAAGTACAAACAAGTTATATGTGTAAATTCACCACCGGCAAACATCATAGTCTCGGTTGCATCTCCTATTTTAAAATCGTCCTCGTGTTGTGGATAATTCTCGATGGCTTTGGCTACCATCACGGGGGATACGTCTACACCTTTCACGTCAAGACCCTTTTCCTTCATAATATGTACATGATGACCTGTACCAGAACCAATATCCAAAATCCGACTTTCACTTGTTGGCGACGTTTTTCCAACGATTTCGCCAATTTCATAGACGTTTTTCACTTGATTTTGCAATAAATCATCGTACACACTTACGTAGAATTCATCGTATACTTCCTTTCCTTTTTTCAATAAGAATTTCTTTTTTTGTTTGAATCCTTCCAATGTATCTCGACGTACATTCACTAAACAGGTAATAATAAGCAATATACTAAGTGACAGTAATATTTTGCACCAAATAGGTGTCTTGATAAATTGTTTTCCTAATTTTACAATGTATTTTAAAAAAGAGTTCATATTATATGTATAATAAGAAGATTTTTTGTAAAACAAATACTATATATGAATGAATATGAAATAAACGATATACGAAAACAAGAAGAATTCCGCGGCATTAGTTTTTCAAAGTACAAAAAAACCGCAGTCAAGAAAGAATTACTAAATAGCATGATAGAAGAAAAGATAGAACACGCCTGTTATTGGACCACTGAATTAATATGTGCTGGTCATTTCTTAGACATATGGGAAGTCATTCTTTCTTACATAGGAAAATATGTCCATGAAGCAAATCCTAAAATACCATTGTACGTGAATATGCGTTTCGGAGATTTCAAAAAAATCATGGGTAACGGATATGTCGGAAACGAGCTAACACTTCGAAATAATAATACATTACGTGAATTGTTTGCAGAGCTCATTTCTATATTGTCTTTTTCAAAAACATCGCATCCGTTTGATTCCGTGAAAATAAAGAAAGAAAGTGATTTTGATTTGACCATCATAACATCGAAATTAAAAGCACCAAGTGTAGGGTATGGACAACCTATTTTCATGAAAGAAGACCCGAAAGAATTGTATATTGCCATAAATGAATTTTGCTATCATATTTCAAAAGACTCGAAAAACGTATTGTTGTCATGTTATTGGTTTGAATGGATGATAGAGTTTGAATCCATATGTAAAAAGAAGAAAGAAGTATGCAAAGCCGAACGCCGGAGTTTTGTAGGAGTACAGGAAAAATACCAGAAAGATATTGTATGGATGGTATGGGATGCGATTTTTTATGAAGTAGGAAAAGAAAAACGACAAACAACAAAATCGTTGCAATTGAAAATGATGAATGCGTTGTTTTCCTTGTTTTGTCTTCGTTATTCAAGTGGGACCAAAAAGAAACGACGATTTCTGGTCTATTTCGCGATTTCAATGTTAACACGAAATTACGATTTTCAAATACCTATTATTGAACTCGAACAAAAGGAAAAAGTTCAAGAAATCGTCAAAAAAATAAACAAGATTTACAAACAGGTCAAACAAAATGAAGTAAGTCCGGAAACGGGTTATCTATTCAACGGACTAAAAGAACAAACCAATTTAGAAAAAACCATTGCAAAATTAAATCTTGTCAATAGTTTTTCCAGCATCAAATAATAGGATACGAATCAAATGAACTATTTTTCTTATTATATATCATTATATATAAATGATAATGATACATATGAAAGACATGCTTAAAAAATTACTAATATCCTCTATATTGATGTTGGGATTGGACATTATGTATTTGGGAACAACGCGTAACTATTACGGATCAGTGGTTCAATCCATACAAAAATCGCCAATGACAGTCCGTCTATTTTCAGCAGCACTTACCTATTTAATTATGATTATAGGCCTTTATTATTTTATTCTATCCGAAAATAGACATCCATTGGAAGCCTTTCTATTTGGAATTGTAATATATGGTGTGTATGAATTCACCACGTATGCGATTTTTAACAATTGGACTCCTTTTGCAGTAGTATTGGATACAATATGGGGTGGGTGTTTGATGGCAATGACCACCTTTTTCACTCAATACATTATAAGTAAACTCAATTAGAAAATACACAGACGGTTCGGATTATTTTATTACAATGAATTACACGATTTTGGACGATGAATATTGTGTTGCGACGAAGTTCGTTTTATCAGTATACTATCTTTTGTAGAAGGTGCTTCTGTAAAATCACTTTCTGCTTCTGGATAATCAAATGAACGCATTTCAATAATGGTGTTTTCATGTAGTATATCATTAGTTATATCGTCTGTCATGTAAACCTCGTCTTCAAAACTATTTTTTCTTTTTTTATTGGATGACCTTTTCCGTGTTGATTTTTCCACAGTTATTTCTTTCATTATATATTTCCGTATGGTATATAATAAAATACTCCCACTTACTTGATTCGCAAATTGAAATATTTTTAAGATACCACCAGAAATTCCTATGATAACAAAATAAGAGTCTTTGTCTTGTATTTTATACAACCAATAATCGGATAAAGCACCCATGAATATCGAGTTGGACAAGATCAACGTGCTATCAAAAATAGTTTCAAATCGTTTTTTGATGGTTGGATGAATATCTAGCATTTCAATATGAGAATTGTCTATAAATAGGTCTTCGTAATAAAATGGCTTGGAATTGGTAAACAAAATCATGGATGGAAAATTCCAAAAAATGGAAAGGGATGCTATAAAAACAACTAATGGTACATAGACAAATGTACGTATTTCTTCAAATACAAATAGCCCGAGTACACCAACAAAAGGTAATGTAAAACGTTTACAGTGGACACTTATATATTTATCATTGCACGTGGGTGAGCAACAACACGAAAGACAAGAAAGACAACACGAACAACAAATAAAATGCCATATATTTGGACATAATACATGACATTGTTTTTCTTGATGATTTTCAAAATCGATACGATGAAGAGATTTAGGAGATACAGTTCCTCTTTGTCCTCTCCGAGATGGTCTATTCTCGTGGTATAATTCTTCAATAGACAATTGTAACTCTTTATTTTTTTCATCATAGGTTGTCGTTTCCATTATATATAAGAATTAAAAATCCTTTAATAGTATATACATATAACAAATATACACCATCTATACACATATATCCTATTGTTTAATCAACCATTATCAATAATCAAAACAAGTAAACAAATAAACAAGTAAACAAATACAATGAGTTTAGATGAAATAGTTACCGACCTAAATATGAATATGGAAGCACCTGAAATAGACCCATCGAGTATGGTGGATACGATTCAACCAGGAATGATAGCATCACCATCAGTGTCGTTACCTTCACCACCTTCAACTATTAGCACCACCAGTACTGGTATAGATTGGATGACAATATTACGCTATGTTGCAATCATAATTATTCTAGCATTTTTAGGAATCAATGTATTTTCGTATATAGGTGATGTGATTGATTTCATCGAATCTATATTTGGACCAGTATTTCGAAAAATTGCGTCTTTTTTCGGTTTTGCCGTCGGTGAAACAGCAAAACAAACCGTGAAAATGTCTGAAACCGGTATTATTGGAGGTACCAAAGCGGTGTCTGGTGTAGCCATTGGTGGTATCGACGCATTGGAACGCGTATTAACAGATGCAGAAAACCAACAAAAACAAAGACAAACACAAAATATACCAAAGGCTGACGATGCTCGTAGTGTAACCCAATTAAGTAAAGCAAGTGGAAAATCTGGCTATTGTTATATTGGTGAAGATCGTGGGTTTAGAAGCTGTGTCAAAGTAAGCGAAGGAGACAAATGTATGTCTGGTGATATATTTCCAACCAGAGAAATTTGTATGAATCCGAATCTACGTCAATAATATACATGAATAATATACATGAATAATAATATACGAATAATATAAGTAACACACATAACATAATACACGTAATAATAAATCATGAGTTGTCCATATGGTCCACCAAGCAATTTTAGTGAGAATGATTTAAATATGCGACGCAAAGCAGAAATATTGAAATACAAGCATGGAAATCAATTGACCAAGGCTCAACGATATTCACTTGCTGCAAGAGGTAAATTAACGAAAAAAAAAGCTTACGCAACACAGAGTGAAACGTTTACGAATCCCAATACATTAAACATTCCCAAAACAAATAATACACTTACCGTTCCATCACAGGGTATTATTTATTCCACCAATCATGAATCGGATGTACCAGGTGGAACACAATTACTGTATTTAGACAATACGAAACCATTGTACATGTATCGAAAACGTCAATATACTTTTTCAATGAACAATACAATCAATCAAAATATCACCGATTGCAGCAATAATTAAATATAACATATATTAAACGTTTGATATATGTTATTCTTTATGTGTTTTATACTTTTTTTCTTGATGCTTTTTTCTTGATGCTTTTTTCTTGATACTTTTTTTCTTGATACTTTTTTTCTTGATACTTTTTTTCTTGATACTTTTTTTCTTGTTCATGTTTTTTCTATGTTTACTAGTTTTTCTATGTTTACTTTTTTTCTTTCCACCAAAAAAAAGTTTACGTCCAACATTACCATTGTCATTATCTGACATCTTAGGCCGTCTTTTTCTTCGTTTAACAGATGGAGGACCTCTTTTGTATTCTTGTAACAATTGTTTTTCGACGTTTAATAATTCCACGTCGTTTCGCATATCATTACCAATAGGACCAAAATCAATCAATTTATAATTGTTATTCTCATCTACTAAAATATTACCACGGTTCATTTTAACACTACTAATACTTCCACTTAAAATGTCTCCATGATATACACCATTATTGTGTAATTTTTTTAACGCATCTAATGCGTATTCTTTTCCATCTTCATCAAGAATATCAATTGGACGACCATATGGTGTCATTACTAGTTTTGGATCATTTCTATTATTCATGAACATATATGGTGCGTGAAAATCATTAATCACATTACCATATTGTTCGTAGTATTGTCGTTGTCGTTCGGTCAATGTCTTTATATAATTACCATTTGCATCACGAGTTAATGCACGTTCATCGTCCCAACCATCATCGCTATTCATATCCATGTTTTCAAATATATGTTTTCAAATATTTGTTTTTGATATATATTATGCTAATACAATAATAATATATAATTTTCTGGTTATCGATATTTGTTTATCCATGTTTGTTTATGGATTGTATCCATCTTCGTTGCCCATCAAAAACCAACGCGTAGAAAGATAGTGTGGTAATGGTTTTTTACGTCCATTACTGGAAGATACAATGTTGGTATTTGGTCCACCCATAACAATCGATTGTATTTCACCAACGTTTAAGGAATGATTAAAATATCGTAAAGAAGACGTATTTCCCAAAAATCCTCCATTCATGGATACATATACGTCCCCATAATTTTGTTTTGGAACACCACTTAATTCATGACGACGAGACAATGTACCGTTCACAAATACATCCAATATTTTTCCATCGCAACGAATAATCACATTCATCCACTTTTTCAATGGAATATCTTTTACTACAATTTCTTCTTTGATTTTATCAAACGAATTCATCATGACAACCAAGTCATTGTTATTTGGTGCCAAATACAATCCTGGACCATTGTTTGGGAAATTCAACCCCGTTTCTTCACTATGATATTTGATATTGTCGTTTCCTTTATGAAAGATATGTCTGTATTGACCTTCTTTATAATGAAGGTCATCAATGTACAACCATACGGACCAACTAAACTCTAACCCGTCTTTTTGATTTACCGAACGTAATATAGGTTTTGATCCATTCACATTTGGATCTTGTGGGATTACCATCATGGTGCGTGAGTCAATCATACCGTCAATTAATATAGGAGAGGGTGATGGTGAAAACAATGCACCCATGATCCAGATACCAAGACGTAGTAATACAACAAACGCTATGATAACCAATAACAAGAACGCAAACCGAGCAACCAATGAATTGGATTGAAGAAAATCCTTTGTTGCAGATGGTGCTACTTGTGACGCTTGCTCAAATGGCTTAATAAATCCACTTGGACCACTAGAAACTCTTCCAAATGGACTGGTACTTATTGTAGATGATGGAGAAGAAAATCTGCTTGTAAATGTGCTCATTATAAAATAATATATGTATTGTTATATGCTATATATATATTATATAAAAGAAATATAATAAGGGCGTTTGTTCGTTAAAACCCCAATATATGAAAACGGATATCTTATGTCAACATTTATATGACAACATTTATATTTCAAAACTTCCTTTTTCCATATTATCTTCCATCAAGGAAAATTTAATACGGTATTTATTTACTAAATTAGACAATGCATTTCCACCATATCCAGCACGATAAATGTTCCATGCTTCACTTGGATTGGTCGATTGGGATAAATATTCAATATTACTTGTCCATCCGGAAAATCCACCTTCTGGCGTAATGTAAATAGGTGCATTTGTATTGATTTTTGCAACACCTGGTAATACACAAGTGCGAACCAATTTACCATCTAAATATACATCCAATGTTCGACCATTTAAACTGATTAACAAATTGGCCCATTTTGAAGAGGAACATTGTTTAATGCACAACTATGAATGACTGGTTTTGCGTCTTTTGCTCCTTCTTTTGGATAACAAGCCAATGTGATGGTAACATTGTTTTGAATAGCACCCAATGTAATGGCAGGACTAGGCATTTTATCTTTATCTAAACGTCCCAATACGATTTTTGGTTCACCATAACGATAATTCCAATCATCAATATAAAACCATACGGAATAAGTGTAATTATTTGTATGTGCACTTCCAGGTAATGAAGCAGGTGAAATAGTTCTTCCTTTGTTTGCAGGATTCATACCACCTAAATTGGTCGATTTTTTACTGAAAAATCCAACCAACAAAACGATAATTAATATAATGGCAATAACACTGACGATAGTTGCAATAATCATAATAAAATAGTATATATATAAATTATAATATTTTATTTATTCTTATCATTTACAACATCGACATTTCCATTGTAGTTAAATTACGATTGTAATACTGGACATTACGAATAGCAGACCCATTATCCAATCCATTTTCTTGACCTACTGTAATGGAATCGTATTTCATATAAGCCATCACTCCTTTGGTAGACGATAATAATTCATTATTTATAAAAATATCCATAATACCACTGTCGTATTGAATAACTAATTTGTTCCATGTTTGGAGAGGAACCTGATAATTTTGTAACAAAATAATTTCTTTTTTATCACCATGACCATCCCCTATCATAGAAGTAATGGTCAATGTATTTTTTTCACTATGATAACAAACAATTGGTGATTTCCCATACGACAAAATATTTTTGCAAGGATACGACTCATTTTTATTGGAAATCAGTGATGAACTCGGTGATGAACCCGGTGATTTATTGATATAGAATTCAGTGTGCAATGTATAATGATAATTTGGGAATCGTTTTGAACGATATAATTGATTATATGAACCTATGTTGTGTTTTTTATTTATATACAATGGTGTTTCTTGTGAAACCAATAAATGAGAATCATGATGTACCAATCGTTTTATTAACGCTGGTAATGTAAAATATCCTATCAATAATATTGCTTCCAATCCAAGAATGACCCAGCTTGTATTGGTAGTAATATTCCATTGGTTTTTTAAATAACGCATTACATTTTTCAATATAGGTATAGTATCAAGTATGTTGGTTTGCTTATTATTCAATATATTGGACAATAACCCAATGCCTCCTAAAAGAAGTATTCCATAAAACGATATGGTAAATCCACTACTTACTAGCTTGTGTATATAAAAGGATTGTGAGGTCGTCATAGTAGTTAAACCATAAAGAAGAAATACAATAAATGCTAAAAATCCATATAACCCAAGTAATTTCACTGTAAATTCACCAATATGGAGGTCCGGATATTGTATATTACTCAATGCTAATAAAAAAATAGAGAAACCACTTATAAACCATGCTATATGAATAAGGATTTTATTATGCTCATTCTTATTATTTTCATTCTTATAGGTATTTTTTGTATCGTCTTGTTTCTCTTTTTCCTTTTGTTTCTCTTTTTCCTTTTGTTTCTCTTTTTGAGAAAAAAATGTATAAGTGAGGAATAATAGTATGTATATAATAATGGATAAATAAACAACGGTTTTCATATATATAATAACTTTATTTTTTATAGTATGTATTATAATTATGTTATAGTTCGGAATAAGGTTTAATAATCTTATCTTTGATATCCGAAATTATATTAGCGATTGGGTTTTCTACATTCATATCGACGTAGCTAAAATTTGTTTGTGGGTGTAACCAATTTTTAAAGACTGTATTGTCTTGATGTTGGTGCTTGAATATGAACACATAGTCTGCGTCTTGTACATAATCTTTACCCAACCCAATGTAACGGGGGTCCCCTGCACAATCCCATAGATTGATTCTATATTTATGATTCATATAGGTAATATCATATGGATATACTTCCACTCCTAACGTAGGTTCATATGGTTTATTATCTATACTGGAATCACCATACAATAATTTTTCTATGAATTTGGTTTTTCCAGTTTTTGGATATCCAATTAATCCAACTTTTATTTCGATAGATTGCATATTTTGTTTGTATTATTTGATTTTTAAGGTTTCTGATTTTTAAGGTTTGTATTATTTGATATTTATGTTTATATTTGTAGTTATATGATAATACCACTAATAATAAATATAAAATTCAATTTTCTAGAAATCGATATTTTTGCATATGTTCATGTTTATGTTTATAATTTTCACACACACACATACACATCCTAAAAGTTTTCAAAAGCCGTTTTTTTTCCATGGCATTCACGACACAATGCAACTAAATTGTCTACATGATTCGAACCACCATGTTCTAAGCGTACAACATGATCCACTTCAAACCATGCTTTTAATTGGTCGTTGCAATCATTGCATCGCCAATTTTGTTGAGAAGCAACGTATTTTTTCTTGGTTTCACTTACCGAACGTTTGGTTCCCTTTTTACCTGAATTTAAAATGCGTTTTTCCCTTGATGCTTCCATCCCTCCCCCACCAATAGCATTGTAATTTCCAGGTTGATTTGAACCATTATGGTTTAGATTTTCTTTTCCAAAAAAGTGTTTGCTTGAAAAATCCAACATGGGTGTTAATAAATCAGTGGATTGTTTGTCTATTGGCATATATTTAATAATACCAGTTGCGTGTTTAATTAAATCCTTACTATATGTCATCGGTTGTTTTTTAATAAATAAATACAAGGATAGACCTATAAAAGCATACATGGCCATATAATAATACTTTTTCCAGCTTTTTAATATTTTAAAATATTTTCCTTCATAATAAGTATTTACAATAAGAAATACAGTAATTCCAAATATGATAAGTGCTAATTTCATTGATTAAATATTAAAGAGTGTTTGTTCTTTTTAATTTCTATAATATATTCAATAATTCTATATATTTATAATATATAAATAATGAATATATTTGATAACAAAAACATTATTATTGTTCGTAATATTATTAGGTAAATCCATTTATCATTTTTTATACAAGTAAAAAATACCAAGACATACAAGTAAAACAGTCCCTACATACACGTATTTTTCTTGTTTCTTCCATGTTTCGCGTAATTTTAATTCACGTGGTTTAAACATGTCGTAATATTCATTCAAAAAATCACCAAGTTTTTTTTCTTTTTTACCCAATTGACTATTTACTTTATTGTGTATGAAATTGGTCCAACGAATAAAAGATTCGCGTGAATCCAAGTAAGGCGATACCGGATATTTATCCAATAACGATGCAAATTGATTTCCGATGGTTTCATCTGGTAAAAACAACGGCAAATCTTGAATAAAATTATAATATTTCTTTTTGGTTACTTTATTCGGATGTGTTGGATAATGTATTGCGATACTATGGATAACAAACCAATAATGAGGACCCCATATGTTTGCTTTTTCTGACATTTGCTATTATTATGAAAGAATATAAAAAGATGTAAAAGATAACATATAACATATTATATTACATACATCATTTATACAATAGTATACATTGTTTCATATTATACATATAACCATTCATATATAACAAATACAACATCGTCTACCCAATCCAATGAATACCAGTTCTTCGAATAATTATAGTTTTTGTAAAAATTGCGGTAAACCAGGTCATATGTTTCATCAATGTAAATTTCCAATAACCAGTATAGGGATCATTGCATTTCGTGCAAGTGAAAAAGGATTACAATATCTAATGATATGTCGAAAAGACAGTTTAGGCTATGTAGATTTTATTCGAGGCAAATATCCATTACAAAACAAACAGTATTTATTAAATATTATCAATGAAATGACAACAACGGAGAGAGAGAATATACAACATCACGATTTCGATACATTATGGTACGGATTATGGGGAAATCATGTAGGAATCCAATATCGTGGTGAAGAAAAAAAGTCAAGGAAAAAATTTAATATTTTAAAAGAAGGTGTTCAAATAAAAAATGATTTTTATAATTTGGATAGTTTGATAAAAGAATGTTCTTATGAATGGGACGAACCAGAATGGGGATTTCCAAAAGGACGACGTGATTACAATGAAAAAGATATGGATTGTGCACTTCGTGAATTCGAAGAAGAAACGGGGTTATCAAAAGACAATGTAAGCATTGTTCAAAACATTGTTCCTATTGAAGAAATATTTACTGGTTCCAATTATAAATCATATAAACATAAATATTACATGGGGTTTATAAACGATGTCACCAGCAAATCTACTGAAAATTATCAAAAAAGTGAAGTAAGTAAACTAGAATGGAAATATTTTGACGATTGTATACAAGCAATACGACCATATAATTTAGAAAAAATAGATTTGATAAGAAAAATAGACAGAATATTAAATGAATACCAATTGTATCGTTAAGATAATCATTAGTATCGATCATATAAATAATATATTCAAAAAACATATTATTTACATAATATAAGTAAATAATATGAACAATGAAATCAACAATAAAATGAACCATAACAAAATAAAAATAAACATAAAAAGAAAACGATGCCCAAAGGGTCAACGACGATATCCACCAAAAACAGGTGAATGTATTGACAAAGCACTTCTTCCAAGACGAAAAAAAAATAATGCAAATGCAAATGCAAACGCAAATGCAAATGCAAATGCAAATGCAAAACCTGAATCAGAATTAGACATGATTGCTCCTGAACCTGAATCAGAACCAATGGAACCGTCATTAACATTTTTACAAAACGAGCCCATACTATATCCGAATTACAATGATCCTTTGTTTAATATTAAAATAAGTGAAAAGAAAGAGTTTCACGATACAACATACGATGGTAAGATTTATGACGTTCAAACAAAAGGCGACGAATTATGCAATACGCCTTTTGAATTAAACCCGCATCAAAAATTTGTTCGAAATTTCCTTAGTTTTCAGACACCTTATAATAGCCTTTTATTGTATCATGGACTTGGAACTGGTAAAACATGTTCCGCAATTAGTGTTGCAGAAGAAATGCGAGATTATTTAAAACAAGTCAATAATAGTCGACGAATTATAGTAGTTGCGTCACCCAATGTTCAAGAAAATTTTAAATTACAATTATTTGATGAAACAAAATTAAAAAAAGAAAACGGATTCTGGAACATTCGTTCGTGTACTGGTAATAAATTTTTAAAAGAAATAAACCCGATGAACATGAAAGACCTTTCCAAAAAAAAGGTCATTAAAAGAGTAAACCAAATCATTAAACAATATTATTTGTTTATGGGATATATTGGTTTTGCGAATTACATCGATAAAATGTCTTCTTTAAAACGCGAAATAAAAGACCAAAACAAAAGAAAGGTATTGGTTCAAAAAAAATTAGAAAAAATATTCAATAATCGTATGATTATCATTGATGAAATACATAATATTCGTATGACAGAAGAAAATAAGAATAAATTAGTTGCAAACAAGCTCTCTTTCCTAGTAGAAAATGTCAAATATATGCGACTACTACTGTTATCCGCCACACCAATGTATAATACATACAAAGAAATTATATGGCTATTGAATTTAATGAATAAAAACGACAATCGTTCCATTGTCAAACAAAGTGACGTGTTCAATAGCGATGGTAGTTTTAAAATAGACAATCAAACAGGTGAAGAAATTGGTAAAAAATTATTGATACAAAAAGCAACAGGTTATGTATCCTTTGTGCGAGGAGAAAATCCTTATACCTTCCCATATCGTATATTCCCTGCTTTGTTTGATAATACAAGATCCTTTTATCGTTTTGCTGACAATGAAAATCGTTTTATTCGCAATTATCCTGAAAAACAAATGAATGGACTAGGTATAAATCCATTAGAACATGTTGATGTTTATCTCTCTTCTATAAAAAATACCTATCAAAAAGATGTTTACGACACGATGTTGGAATTAGTAAAAGAGAAAATAAATAAAGATGCTGGTAATGCACCATCCTCATCACGGCAATCACAAGATATGGTAGACGAACCTCTTTCAAGTTCAAACCCACCAGCAAAATCGTTTTCGGAATTACAAACATTTGGTTACAACGCATTGCAACCTCTTTTACAAACCCTGAATATTGTATATCCTGTGAATGAATTATCTACTGCCAATGTTTCAAATACCATAGGGAAAAAAGGATTGAAAAATGTGATAAAATATAACATTTCGGATTCTGAAAACAGAGACAGAATTAATTTTGAATACATACATCAAAGTGATGATCAATCCACTCGTATTTTTAACCAAGCATTCATAAAAAATTACAGTAGTAAAATACATTCTATTTGTGAAAATATCGAGGGTTCAGAAGGTATTGTGCTTATTTATTCACAATATATTGACGCAGGTATTATTCCAATGGCTCTTGCGTTGGAAGAAATGGGCTTTGAACGAAATGGACGAGAAAACTTATTTAAAAAAGAAGTGGTGTCAAGTGATACTATTAAAAAACGAAACGCAAAATATAGTATTATTAGTGGTAACAAAAGTATTTCACCAAACAATGTGAAAGAATTAAAAGCACTAACAGCAAATGACAATTTAAATGGTGAAAAAGTAAAGGTGGTATTAATATCCCAAGCAGGGGCAGAAGGGTTGGATTTTAAAAACATACGACAGATCCATATTATGGAACCTTGGTACAATATGAAACGCATTGAACAAATTATAGGTCGAGGTGTTCGTAATTGTAGTCATAAATTACTAGTGTTTGCACATCGAAATGTTCAACTTTATTTACATGGTACATTATTAAATGGAATAGAAGAAGAACAAGAATACGAGAGTGCGGACTTGTACGTGTATCGTATTGCAGAAAGAAAAGCAAAGAAAATGGGTGCAGTTAGTCGTATTTTAAAAGAAACCTCTATTGATTGTATTTTAAACAAAGAACAACAAATGTTTACCGAAGAAAACATGAATCAACAAGTAACATTGTCGTTATCGAAAAGTAGTCAACCAACCATTTTGTATCAAGTTGGAGACAAACCATTTTCTTCTACCTGTGATTATATGAAGTCTTGTACATACGATTGTGTTCCAGATAAAGATAAAGTAGGTGAATTGACCATAAACGACAAAACATACGGTGAAGCATTTATTATAATGAACAATGACAAAATTATAGAAAGAATAAAACAATCAATGAGAGAAAAATACGTGTATACAAAGCGTGATTTAATAAAAGAGATTCGTGTCAAGAAAGATTATCCCATTATACAAATTGATTATGCATTGACACAGCTTATTGAAGACGATACCGAATTTATCACCGACGTATACAATCGGATTGGAAGATTAATCAATATAGGAGACTTGTATTTGTTTCAACCAATTGAATTAACCAATAAGAAAATAACTATGTATGAAAGAACAACTTTGCCTTTATTCAAACCAAAAAAAATACGTTATATTGTTCCAACACAATTTATTGAAAAGAAAAAATCAGAAGAAGAAATAAAGAAAGAAGAAAAACAGCAAAAATTAAAACTAATCAACGAACTTGATGAAAAATATACAATATCAATGTACCGTGATATAAATGATAAAATAAAAACGAATGACCCATTAAAATGGTATAAATATTTTAGTAAGGTTCGGAACCGAATATTAAACAATGATGTATATTCAAATTATATGGATGTAGAAATGTTGAAAGAATTTTTAGTGGAACATATGTTTGACATGTTGTCGTTGAAAGAAAAGAAACAAGTAGTTCATTATTTATATAAGAATAATCATAGCAATGATGAAAGCAATGATAAAAGCAATGAATTTTCAAAAGTATTAAAAGAACTACTAGACAGGGACAAAGTGTATAAGAAAGATGCTAACAATATATTCATGGTTTTATATAATGACAAAGATGAAAAAATTGTGTTATTAAAGAAAGACAACAAAAACAATACATGGAAAAAGGCATCTTTATTAGAAGAAAAGAGGTGGAAAGAGAACAGTAACGATTATCAAGAGAGAATAAAATTGAACAAACAAACGATTGGAACCTATTTGGGTTTTATCATGAACTCTGTATTTAAAGTAAAAAATATTCAACTAAAACGACATATTGGAGCAACGTGTTTACAGTCTGGAAAGAAAAAAGCAGTAGCGTTGTTGAATAATATATTGGAAAAAGGTAAAACAATAGGGTTTGATTCGATGGTTTATGATATAAAGGGTAATGCAAAAGAATTGCAAGTAATCGATATATGTATATTGCAAGAATTAATATTGCGTTTGTATCATAAAAGGAAACTTAATGAGAAAATATGGTTTATGGATTACATGAACTATGTGGAAAATAATATCAAAAAATTTAGTATTTGAGTTGTATTGAGTTGAGTATGAAAAGAAACCAAGTTTAAATCATAAAATTGATATTGTAGAATAGTTATAAATACTATTACATTATAAATACTATTACATTATAAAGAATATATTCGTATAATATAATAAGGCAACTATGGAAAACAAAGCAACTATGGAAAACAAAGCAACTATGGAAAACAAAGCAAATATAGAAGGTAATAAAAAAGGTATAAAAGTGGTTTTAAACCGCAATAACGGCTATTATAAATCGGTATTAACAAGACGATTAGATATTTCCATTAATCATGTAGGTCAAAATATAAAACAAACGTTGGAAAATATATTAAAACATGACATGGAAGAAAAATGCTGTGTAGAAGGATATATTAAGAAAGGTTCAACCAATATACTATCGTATTCTAGTGGTGTTATAAAAGGTGAATTAATTGAGTTTGAAGTAGTATTTGAATGTCAAATTTATTTTCCAGTGGAAGGATTGGTATTAGAATGTATTGCCAAAAATATTACCAAAGCAGGTATTCGTGCGGAATTAGACGAGGAACCATCACCAATCGTAATATTTGTATCAAGGGATCATCATTATGATAACGCCAACTTTGCAAATATTAAGGAAAATGATACTATTCAAGTTCGAGTTATTGCAAATCGATTTGAACTGAATGACAAATATATCTCTGTAATTGGTGAATTAATGAAATAATTAGTAGCTATTCATATATAGTAAACAATTCATATAATACAATTCATATAATACAAACCATATACCCTATCTAATAACATATAAACAATATATAAAAATATATTAAATATATTTTTTTATCATAGACCAAACCAAATATGAATAGTTTAATTCAGATAAAAAACGAAATAGAAGAATGCTCAAAAATACATCAAATCGAAATATTACGAATATTATCTCAGGACAACAGTATTACCTTAAATGAAAACAACAATGGAATTTTTGTTAATTTAACAGATGTAAGTGAAGATATTATTAAAAAAATCAAAGAATATTTACAATATGTGGAAAAACAAAAAAATGGTTTAACTCAATTGGAAAATATGAAAAAAAAGTTGGAAAAAAACTTTTTTACTGATAAAAAAGAAGAAGAACAAAAAGAAGAACAATATATTGTTTCTTCTTTATAAAAACAACAAAAAACATGCATGATAAAAAGTAAACATGCATGATAAAAAGTAAACATGCATGATAAAAAAGTAAACATCCATAATTAAATAAATGAAAAATTGATTTTATTGAATAAAAATATGTTTTTATTCAATTATTACTATACATTACTCATTTAACGTACTATGTCACATACACATCAAACACATCGCCATCATAACAAAAATAAAGACAAGAAACATCGGTTTATTTTCAATACCATGAACCAATATGCTCTTGAAAATACATTATATCATAATGCAATATTAACGTTGACAAATTTACGTAATGACAATATTACATCCATTAAATCCAACTCTAAATCTGGTTCCAAACAAGAATTAAAGAATTTTGTTATTCATAAAAATGCACCTGCATCTGATAACAATAATGAACAAATGACATCATCCATAACATTAAAACCAAAAGACAAATGGTTTTATCCAAAACAAAACGATGCATTGTTTTGGATATTTTATATTGTTCAACATGGATTAAGTCACTATGAATTTATCAAGAATGATGCTTTTAAAGTTGAAAAAGAATGGAAAATCAAGGAGATTGAACATGTGCGAAAACAAAAGGGTTTATTAAAAGCAAATAAAATAAAAAAAACAGAGGTTGAGAACCAATTAATAAACGAGAAAAAGATTGACTTGAAAACATTGGAAGCATTATGTTTATTGTATAAGAAAAACATTGTTTATATTTGGGGACGGAAATATATCGAGTTTCTTCATGACCCAACCGATAAAATATACGTTTGTGAATTGAAGCAAAATAAAACCAAAATGTATCATGATGAATATGTTAAAACCATATTGGAAATATGTAGAAACAAATATTGGAAAATTGACAATATTAAGAAACCATTGAAATCTTTTTCAGCCTATTTATTACCTGAACTACAACGTATTTGTGGAAAATTAAACATAGAGATGTTTCATTCCAGTGGGAAAAAGAAAACCAAAAAGGATCTTTATCAAAAAATATTAGAAACCATGTAAGCACATACTTACATGAAGCAAAAGAAAACCAAAACCAAAAAACAAACCTCATATAAATAAATATAATACAAAATTGATATAATACTATTTTTTTATTATATTCATAATATTACAAACATACCATATAACCCTACAATCATACCATATAAACCTACAATCATACTATAATTATATCTAATTATACATTATAGAATAAAACAAAATAAAATGTCCACATCTCGATCAGAAAAAATAGACGATCCAAAAATACAATTAAAAAAAATATTATCAACTTATTTGAACGATACAGAAGAGAGATTTGTTTCAAATGAATTGGAAATACGTTTTGCCACACGAGGTATAAAGAAAATAACCAAAACCAATTTCGATAATGTTGCCAAGAAATTATTTTCCTCGGGATTCTATATCAAAGAGAATGAGAATCATTTACTACGTATTAATAATGAATATTTAGATAATAGTGGTAGAAAAAGATTGTCAAATATACGTACCGAAATGGAAGGGTTAAAAACCATACAAGAGTATTGTCGGAAAAATACATTGCCGGACAAAGATATTTTATTTTCAAAAAAAGATATTCAATTTACACAAAAAAATTATTATAAAAAAACCAATAAAGAAGGTCAAGTAATCGAAACCATCAAACCAGCCAATTTTGACGATTTTAATTTCCGTGTATCGCTTCAAAGTGAAAAAACGATTTTAAAATCATCGGGGTTTGCAAAAAATATTATTAACAATTGGAACGACAATAAGAAAATATTCCGTTATTTAAACCGAACCACGTTTATTCACAAAGACTTGCCAATACAAGTGGATATGAGTATTGTAAAAGAATCCACAAAAATGAAAACATCTACTGGTCGTTATTATTCCCAACCACAATACAATATCAATGATTCCAATGTATTTAATAATCCTGAAAAATACGAAATAGAAGTTGAATTTATAAAAGAAAAGACTGGAACAGCAACACCATACAATACCGAAAATCAATTGGACCAAGTGGTTAAAAAAATGGTGCGAATTATATTGTCTGGATTACAAGAGACGAATTATCCAGTATCTTATTCTGAACAAGAAAAAACCATACAATCTTATATGAATATGTTGTATGGAAAGAAAAAAGAAGAGCATTCAGACAATATACAGAAAAAAACAAACAAACATATTGTGCGAAGAAGTAATTTTATAGGACCCTCCTCTTATACACTACAATTACAACATATTGTGTCAATGGATAATGAAGAAAAAAAAGAAATAACTATTCCAAATATAAGGGAAAACTACACTGTAACCGATAAAGCAGATGGTATGCGTAAAATGTTGTTTATTGACGATATTGGAAAAATATATTTTATTGATACCATCATGAATATTCAATTTACTGGTGCAAAAACAAATAATATGGAATTAATAAATACTTTATTAGACGGTGAACATATCTTACACGACAAAAGGGGGGACTTTATTAATTTATATGCCGTGTTTGATGTATATTTTATAAAAGGAAAAGATGTTCGTTCGTATCCCTTTGCACCATTACCAAACGAAAAAGATGTCGTAAAAACACAATATCGTTTGACTTTATTAAATCGTATTATCGATGCGTTAGATATGAAGCCTGTTTCGAAAAAAGCACTTATATCGCCACTACGAATTGAAAGCAAACTGTTTCAAATTGCAACGCCGACCAAAAGTATATTTGACTGTTGTAATTATATATTGTCCAACGTAAAAAACGGATTATATGAATACGAAACAGATGGATTGATATTTACACCATCCAATATGGGTGTGAACATGGAAAAACCTCTTCACAAACTTTCCGAAGAAGAAAAGAAAGAAACTATTCCATTAAGAAAAATGACATGGAGCCATTCGTTTAAATGGAAACCACCAAAGTTCAATACCATTGATTTTCTAATAACCACGCAAAAAAACATCAATGGACAAGACGTGATCCATAATAAAATCGAAAAGGGAATGGATGTGTCCTCAGAAAGACAAATCGTTCAATACAAAACATTGGTTTTGCGTGTGGGATTTGATGAAAAAAAACATGGCTATTTGCATCCTTGCAATGATATGTATGAAGATATATATAGTAAGGTACACGATAAAGACAATCGCGATACGTATCGACCAGTTCCATTTCATCCAACCAAACCATATGATCCGGAAGCATCTATATGCAATATTAGGTTGAAACAAGACCATTTTGGTAATATGAAAATGTTTACCACCGAAGGAGATATTATTGAAGACAATATGATAGTGGAATGTAGTTACGACTTAAACAAAGATAAATTATGGAATTGGGTTCCATTACGTGTTCGATACGATAAAACGCGTGAATTTCGACAAGGTATGAATAATTTTGGTAACGCCTACCATGTTGCGAATAGTAATTGGCATTCCATACATAATCCAGTGACTGAAAACATGATACGAAAGGCCGAAGACATACCATCATTGGATATGTTGGGAGACGATGATGTATATTACAATCGTTATTCTTCCAAAACGTATACTCAACCATTGCGAAATTTCCATAATCTATTTGTTAAAAATAAATTAATATCCAGTGTTAGTAAAAAAGGCGATTTGTTAATTGATTATGCAGTAGGTAAAGGTGGTGATTTACCGAAATGGATACATAATAAGTTGGGGTTCGTTTTTGGCATAGATATTTCAAAAGACAATATTGAAAATCGAATGGATGGTGCGTGTGCACGATATTTAAATTACAGAAAAAAACATCGTGTCATACCAAAAGCATTGTTTTTAAATGGCGATTCTAGTCGAAATATTCGAAACGGAGAAGCATTGTATAGTGAGCGTTCAAAGAACATTGCTCGTGCAGTATTTGGTGAGGGCCCAAAAGACAAAGATAGTTTAGGACTAGGAGTGTATCATCAATATAGTCGAGGCAAAGAAGGATTTCATATTAGCTCTATACAATTTGCGATCCATTATATGTTTAAAGATTCCGAAACGTTTCATCAATTTATGCGAAATATTAGCGAATGTACCAAATTGGATGGCTATTTTATAGGAACTTGTTACGATGGTATGAAAATATTCAATATGTTAAGAAATAAACAACAAGACGAGTCGATTTCGATCAAAGAAAACGGTGATACCATATGGGAGATTACAAAGAAATACGACAACGACCGATTTAATCAAGACGATGAAACGTGTTTTGGTTATAGTGTCGACGTATTTCAAGAAACCATTAACAAATCGTTTCGCGAATACTTGGTTAATTTTAATTATTTCAAGCAAATGGTGGAAAATTATGGATTTGTTTTATTGACCAAAAGTGGAGAAAAGGAACTTGGTTTAAAATCCATTGGGACATTTGAAGAAATGTTTCGAATGATGAAACGCGAAAGTAAATCAAACAATAGCAAATATGGTGAAGCATTGAATATGAGTGCAAATGAAAAGAAGATATCCTTTTTGAATAAGTATTTTATATTTAAAAAAGTAAGAAGTGTCAATGCACAAAAAGTAGCATTTGATTTAATCAATAGTGCCAATATGAATGAAATCGAAGAAGAAGAATTACAGGAAGAAACCAATAAAGACGTTCAGGAAGTAATCAAAAAACAAGAACAGTCCAAACCGAAAATAGTAAAAAAGAAAAAACGACTTGCGTTAAAAAAAGCGTGTTGAGAATATATATGAGAATATATATTCATAAAAATACATAAATATAAATGTTATATACATACTATCATTTAATAAAACTTATATTATTACATTAATTACAACATCAGTAACAAAAAACAAAAACAAAAACAAAAACAATTATTTTAAAATATAGAATTAAGAAATGAATTTTTTTTTATTACCACGAATATTAATATCCATGTTATCCGAAGACATTGGAATATTTCCATACAATAAGGATATGGAACATGAGAATAAATATTATATAAGTAAAACATTGCACAAATATTTAAACAACGTAAAAGAAGAAATCGAAGAATATTATGGTGAATGGGATAATTATAAAAAATATACCAATATCTATGAATTTATTCATACCTATATTCCAGATACAAACACGTCTATTTGTAATTTAAAACCATTGTCCAGGTCTTTTTTTAAAATGATTGAGATTGTAAAATCATTCAATATATTGGATAAATTGGAAGTAAATAATAGGTTAAACATGAATTCATATACTATTGGTATTCCAACCAATTCGTTTCATTTAAAATCCTTTCATTTGGCAGAAGGTCCTGGTGGTTTCATAGAAGCACTTTCCTATATGAGGAAAAATCCAAACGATACCTATTATGGTATGACATTGATTGACAGTTATAACAAAAATATACCAGGGTGGAGAAAAAGTGACCGTTTTTTAAAAAACAATAAAAATGTCATTATAGAAAATGGAATGGATGGAACTGGAAATTTGATGAATTATGAAAATTTGGTGTATTGTTTTGGGAAATACAAAGGTCAAATGGATATTGTTACCGCAGATGGCGGATTCGATTTTTCAATCGATTTTAATAATCAAGAAAATATGTCATTAAAACTTATATTTGCAGAAATTGCATACGCGGTTGCATTACAAAAGAAAGGGGGAACGTTTATATTAAAAGTGTTTGATATTTTTTCAAAAGGAACCCTTGATTTATTATATATATTAAGTGGATTATACGACAAAGTGTTTATTTCGAAACCACACACCAGTCGTATTGCAAATTCAGAAAAATACATTATTTGTGAAGGATTCCGTGATTTTAATACACAATATTTTATTCAATGTTTTTCCGATATGTTGCAAAAAATTGCGTTTCATGACGACTTTCGATTTTTAAAAATAGATTATCCATTAATATTTGTTAATAAAATACAAGAAATTAATGCGATTCTAGGTCAAAAACAGATTGAAAATATATCCAATACATTGAATTTAATAAAAAGTTCAAAATCAGATAGTAGTTTGGAAAATTGTAAAAAAGCACATATAAAAAAATGCATTCGATGGTGTGAAAAATACGAATTACCATATAAAAACCTGACTGATTTACAAACCAATATTTTTCTTAAAAAATAAATATACAAAATAAAAACATACAAAATAAAAACATAAATAATATTATTTTTTAAAATATAATAAAATAATATTATAATACTCATATAATATAACAAATAATATATCATCCATACACATATACATATACATTACAACACATACCATAAAAATACTATGAATAAAATACCCACTTCATTGTATTTTTTGTTATTGAAAAACAATAAAAAAGAAAATTTTAAAATTATATTAGAACCATTACAAGCAGTATTACAATTATCTTTATTGTCTATTTCGCCAATTGGGACAAAATTATCTATTCAAAACAATTTATTGTATATACAACCACCTTCATGGAAACAGTCTATTGTTCGTTCTTATTATATGGACAATAAAGAAGAATTATACTATTTGTTTAACGTTATACAACGATTTCATTATTTTTATGGTTATTTAAATGAACGAAATGACCATTTATCTGAACTTATACCATTAATTACCAAAATGGTTGAAAAAGGAATTGACCGATTGATACAAACGTATCAAAGTACAGAAACCCATTCATTGTTGCATACATTACGAATGTATAAAATGATTATTATTAATCCAGATGTATTTACAACCACCACTATTACAAATGAAAAAGAAAATTGTATAGATGAAGAACAATATACAAACAAGAATCGGTCCCGTTCCAATAGCTCTCAATTAAAAAGGAACCATTATTACGACAATAGTGACGTGAATGAATACGAGGACAACGATTATGAAGACAACGACAATACGAACGAATATGACGAGAACAAATATGACGACTATGACGATAAGAGTGATTTTGAAAACAATAGTGATTTTGAGTCAAGTGATGAAAATGATGAAAAAAAACGTCTTTATAAATCTAAAAAACAATATGGACAAAAACACCGTTTGATAGAAGAAAAATTTGTCAAAAAAGACCCTATTCAAATTAACGATGTATTTATTCATATTCGTGATTTATATTCAGAAGAAATATTGCAAATCATATATTATACGTTAGTGATGATTGATAAAAGTTCACATCAAAAACAAGAAACAAAAGATGCTATTCATTACAATACGTATATACAAGGATTAAACATGGTATTACAAAATACAAATATACAAATACAACATTGGATCAAAAAGAACATATTAGTTACATAGCATAAGAAACGTTACACAAGAGAAGATGTTGTTGATGTGGTGTCGGTGGACATGGACATGGTTCGGTTAAGTTCTTTTTTTTCTTCTTCATTCAATTTATTACGACAATTTGGACAATTATCATGATTTGAACGTTTAATCCATTTTCGAATACATTGCTTATGAAAAACATGACCACATGGTAATGCTTTTATATTATTGGGTTGATTTACATCTACTTCACATAATTCCAAACAAATGGTACATTCGTGTATAGGTGGTGGTGATTTTTTTGGAAATCGTAATTGATATATTTTTTCAGGTATATGTACGTTATTAATATGTTCTTTTGACAATGGAGATTTTTTCTTCACAAAATTATTTTCAGAAAAAGAAATTGGCGAATTACTAGGAGAAGGATATTGTGTAATATCAATTGGATATTGTATAGACGATTTTCTAGACAAAAACGATTGAGCTTTGGACATCATCTTGATAACGGAAAATGATTTAAATTCAAACATACCGTTGATATCATTTGAACTATCATTGTACAAAGAAGAAGTAATCCTACCTAGAACACTGTTTTTTTGTGTAAATCGTATAATATCAAACGAGTAGGTTCCATGTGGCAACCATTGGTCGTTTACATCAAAAATAGGTCTTTCTGTTGTCAACAATACTTTCATTTCTTTGTTCATAATTATTAACTTTATAAGGTTGGTTTTATATGATTGGTTTTATATACTATATAAAATAACTATAAAAATAATATTTATTTTATACTTCCTCGTCATAATCAATTAATGACAATGCTTTTTTTTTAAATAATGGTTGTAATAAATAATTCATATACATATAATGAATGTATCGATAATGTTCTTTATTTTCATTTATTAATCCTTCTATTTCAATATCAAAGTTATCTTCTTTTTCCGTCACATGGGTACTTGGAATTTTAACCAAACTATAATCAGTTTGTTCAATGAATTCTAAATACTTGTATTTAATACTTGTAAAATACTTGGATAATACTACAAATATTAGTGTATTTATATCCTCTTTTTGAATCAGCGTTTTATATGAAGGTATGTTTCTTGAAAATCTTCTACGAAAATGTTGGAATTCATAACTTTCATTGTATTTGGATACGATTTCATTAAATATCAAGAATGGATATATATAACAAACACCATGTTCGTCACTTATTTGTAAATTTGCACTCGTATAATTATGATGTTTTGTTATATCATAGTATAACGATACAAACGTTTCTTCATATACTTCGGTATAATGATTGTATGCGTCGACCA
>Ga0228627_1000312_pt1 | contig 31393 bp, 27 predicted proteins | sample 33DmetaG_FD_190483 | JGI IMG/M metagenome (GOLD analysis project Ga0228627, IMG submission 190483) | Seawater microbial communities from Monterey Bay, California, United States - 33D | ecosystem: Environmental > Aquatic > Marine > Coastal | place: USA: California | collected 2016-09-28 | reverse complement strand
TGAAACTTAATACGCAATTCAATGAAAAAAATATACCAACTTATTTTTATTAGCATTTTTCTAAGTGCTTCTAATACTCTCATTTCGCAGATAACTACAACAAATAATTTTCAAAACTTGACCGTTGCAGATGGATTAATAGACGATGATGTTACAGATGTATTAATTCAAAACGATTCAACTATTTGGATTGCAACTTCGGCCGGTTTATCCCATTATGATGGAGTTAATTTTTCGAACTATTCTGCTGTGGGCAGCAATTTAAATAATGACAATATTTCTGAATTAGAATACTGTCAAAATAAAATTTGGATGGTCACGGATAGCGGTATTTCAAGTTTTGATGGAACAACGTTTGCCAACTATAGCCCTTCGAATGGAGTGATAAGTTCTGGTATATTAGGATTAGCAGCAACAAGCACCATCAACCTTAAAATTCACTTTTGGATTAATTCTAAAGATTTTATAGGCTCAACGGTTGTTCTGAAGTCTGAAGTGATGCGAAAAGTGATGGTTGCGTTAATCGAAAAAGACTTTGGAATGCCTGCAGATATTCTAGAACTTAAAATTTACCAAGACGGTCAGCCAATCCCAATTTCGTTGAAAAAATAGATTTATTTAGCGCTTATAGTAATCTTGCCGCTTCTTTTGCGTGATACGTTAATATGATGTCAGCTCCTGCTCGTTTCATGGAAATGAGTTTTTCCATCATTACTTTCTCACCATCAATCCAACCGTTTTGAGTAGCCGCTTTAATCATGGCATATTCTCCACTTACATTGTACGCCGCTAATGGCAAGTCGTGTGTATCTTTTAGTTCTCTAATTATATCTAAGTAGGAGAGCGCTGGTTTTACCATTAAAATATCGGCCCCTTCTGCAACATCTAAAGCAGCTTCTTTGAGCGCCTCAATTCTATTGGCTGGGTCCATTTGATAAGTTTTCCTATCGCCTAAGCTTGGTGTAGAATCTGCTGCATCTCTAAAAGGGCCATAAAATGCAGAAGCAAACTTAACTGCATATGACATAATTGGGATGTCTGAGAAATTATTTAAATCTAAAGCATCTCTCATCGTAGCAATCATTCCATCCATCATGCCCGAAGGAGCTAACAAATCTGCTCCGGCTTTAGCCATCGACAAACTTTGTTTTTCGAGGTTGTTTAGCGTTTGGTCGTTATCTACGTCCATCCCATCTTTTGCGCCAACTGAAGGCACCAAAATACCACAGTGTCCGTGGCTAGTGTATTCACAAAAACATACATCCGCAATAACGTATAGTTGAGGGTAGTTTTTTTTAATGTATCGGATGGCAGTTTGCACCACTGCTTCATCGTTCCAAGATTCGCTGCCCACATCATCTTTGTGTTTCGGAATGCCAAAAAGCATAATGGAAGGGATTCCCAATTCAACAATTTCCTTTAATTCGGCATCCAATTGGTCTAAGGAGTACCGAAAGATGCCTGGCATGGTTGCGATTTCTTTTCTTACATTTTCACCTTCTTCTACAAAAAGAGGATATATAAAGTCTTTCACACTCAAATGATTTTCCCTCACCATGGAGCGAATCATTTCATTTTTTCGAAGTCTTCTAGGTCTAAACATATTCTTCTAAATTTTCAATGGCTTTAATCATACCTTCTGTGGTGTGCGGTGCTGCGATAAATGAAACACTCACTCCTTTTTCTTCTACCACCTTTGCTGTGCTTGGTCCAATGCAAATAATTTTTTCAAAGGTCAAATCAAACTTTGCTTGTAGCATATTCTGATAAAAAGCTTCGAAAGTTGAACCACTTGTAAAAGTAAGATAATCCATTTTTTGACTCATCACTGCATCGAAAGCTTCACTGTTGTATTTCACAGGTAGGTTTTGGTAAATGATTGCCGGTATTGGAATCGCGCCTCGATTTTTAAAAACTTCAAGGTATTCCCTGCCGGCTAAGTTCGATTGTGGAATTAAAATTCTTTTGCCTTCAATGCTTTCGTCCATGTTTTCAGCAAGAACCTCGGCTGTATATTGAATGGGAACAAAGTTAGTGCGATAACCAAGCTGCTCCAATTTTAGCTTTGTTTTTTCGCCAACTGTAGCAATTTTTAAGTTAGGGTAGTAATAGAACTTTACCCCTCTAGTGTCCGCAATATGGAAAAAGAATTCTACCGTTTTTGCTGAAGTAAAAACAATCCAGTCAATTGTTCCTAATTGGTCCAACGCTTTGTTTATAGCAGCTAAATTTTCTGCTAATTCAAACTGAATCATTGGAAGTGCAAAAACTTCTGCTCCTTTTCTATCTAGTTGCTCTTTAAAACCTTTGTTGTCTTCTGCAGAACGAGTAATCAGTACTTTTTTTCCTTTCATCGTTTTAGTTAGAGGATGTTTCTGCTGCCAATCTTCTGTCTCGAACTCTTCGCATTAAATCAACTGCCAGCTGCTCTGCCAGTCGATTTGCACCGTTTTTGTGCCCTTGGATCGAATCAATTTCAACCACTGAGTTGTCGCCCGAGGCATAAAGTGCGTTGATGTGAATAGAGTTTCCATTTACTTGAGCAAAGGCAGCAAGCGGGAAATTACAGCCTCCTCCACAAGCCGTTAGGAAGCATCGCTCTGCATCTGTTGCTAAATGAACGTCTTTGTCATCAACTTTTTGCACCAAACCTGCAGTTATTTCATCACCATCTCTTATTTCTAGGGCTAAAGCGCCTTGGCAAACCGCAGGAATCATTTCTTCTTCTGTTAAGAATTCGGTTACTTGGTCGAGCATTCCCAAACGCTTCAAACCGGCAACAGCTAAAATAATGGCGTCGTATCCACCATCTTTCATTTTTTTAATTCTGCCATCCAAATTTCCTTGAATAAACTTCACTTCAATATCAGGCCTAATTTGTTGGATTTGAATCTGTCTTCTTAAACTTCCGGTTCCAACAATAGCACCTTCAGGCAATTCTCTTAGTGTTTTGCCTGAGTTGGATAACAAAGCATCTCTAACGTCTTCTCTTTCTGAGATAGCAGCAATCATTAAACCCGGAACCTGCTCTATTGGAAGGTCCTTGTAACTATGCACCGCTATGTCTACTGTCTTGTTTAATAACGCTCTTTGAATCGCAGAGGTAAAAGCCCCCATTACTTCAATATTCCCATCATCTCCACTAGTTCGAATAACCTTTGTAACGTACTCTATTTCTGGGTCTAATTTTTTTAATTGCTCTATAATGTGGGTCGTTTGTGTAAGTGCAAGTTTACTTCCTCTTGTTCCAACAATAACTCTGCGCTTTGGCACAAATAATTCTACTTCATCCAAATCAAATACTTTTTTTACGGTGTTAATTGGGTTATCTGTAAAGTGCAAGTTTTGAGCCATTTGATGCACTTGCTCAATTGGTTTCTTCGAGATTTTTCGAATCATACGGTGTGCAAATTTTTCGATAAGCTTTTGTTGCTCCTCGGTAACATCTCCCATTTTAGGCATTAACCACTTTAGTTCCTTTTCTTTGGTGTCGTTCAGTCCATTCCAAAATGCTTCAACTACCGGAGCTGCTCGTCTTTGGTAATACGCCTCTGTGAACTTTGTTACTTCTTCTTTTATAATTTCTTTTACCTGTGGAATTTCATTGTGACGTTTTAAAAGACCTTCAAATGTCATTTTTTTAATGTCATCTAAGTCATACAGGTGAATGTTGTCCAGCTTTTTTAAATGTGGATTAAAGTTTCTAGGCAATCCAAAATCAATCAACAGTTTTGGCTTTTGGGGAGAGGCAGCAAATTGTGCTCTGGTGCACTTAGAGTTTTCTATTTCTTTTTCTGCCAATAAATTTACCTCTCCTTGTGTTCCGCCAATTATTATGTCTACTTCAGCAAGCAAATAAGGGAGTTTACTCACGTGAACTGCTTCACCATTCCACTCGGCGGCCATTTCACTCGCTCTTTCTAAATTATGACTGGCAATAAAAAGTTTATTAATGGAAGATCGGTCTAATACTGTATTAACTAAGTTGGCCATATTTCCCGTTCCAACAACAAGTAGATTACATTCTTTTAATTCAAAATTGTGCTTGTTAATCAGCTCAAACCCTACCGTTGCCAATGAGGCAGAATGTTTGCCAATGTTGGTTTCTAATCGAGTTCTCTTTCCAACGTGAATTGCTTGTCGAATAAACTCATCTAATATTGGGCCAATGGTTTTATTTTTTCTGGCAAGGTCAAGTGCATCTCTAATCTGACCCACAATTTGATGCTCACCAATGGCTTGAGACTCCAAACCCGCTGCTGTAGAAAATAGGTTTTGAACTGCAATTTTCGAGTCAGGCAGTACCGTTAAATACTGGCTGTACTTTCCAAATCGTTCTAAGTATTCCTCTAGATGAAGGTAACTATCTCCAAAGGCATAAAGTGACAATCTGTTGCAAGTAGAAATAATAAAGACTTCTTGGTAAACCTTTTTTAATTCCTGCAGTGCTTGTTCTGTTTGTTCTGAATTTAACGCCAGTTGTTCTCGGACTTCGATTGGAGCATAGCGGTGACTTAATTCAATACCTACAATTCTATTCATTCAAGCTGTTTAAAAAGAAAAGCAAATTTACCCAATAAAGGTTCGCATATAATGATAATTGTTGCGTTTAACTTTAGTCAGGAAGTATTAAAATGTAAGAAATTCGCACAAGGTTAGTTTTACATACAAAAATGCCTTGCCAAAAGTTCAATTGTTGAAAAAAAAAGTAAAAATGGGCTTGAACAAGCGATAAAATCTAAGCTCAAAATTTTGTTTGGTTTGTTAATAAAACAAAATGTTCTTTCTTGTAATATGCCGCACATGAATCTACTTTAGTCAAAGTTAATCTTGTATTAACATTCTCTTTAATCACAAACGCCAAATAATTGAAAATGAAAGAAACAGCCACTAAAGTAGCAGCCGACCAAGCCACGACTAATGTTGGAAACAACCAGCAAAACTCTCTAAAAAGAACAACCTATACTTACGACGACGTTATTAAAAGTGCCACCAAATATTTTGATGGAGACGAACTAGCAGCGAGTGTATGGTTAAACAAATATGCACTGAAAGATTCAGCAGGGAATTTATATGAAAGAACTCCTGATGATATGCATAAAAGGTTGGCTTCTGAAATTGCAAGAGTGGAATCTAAGTATTCAAATTCATTGACTGAAAGTGAAGTTTATGATTTGTTGAAGGACTTTAAATACATTGTTCCACAAGGTGGACCAATGACAGGTATTGGAAATCCTTTTCAAATTGCTTCATTGTCTAATTGTTTCGTAATTGGTAATAAGGGTGTGGCTGACTCTTATGGTGGTGTTATGAAAATTGACGAAGAGCAAGTTCAATTAATGAAGAGAAGAGGTGGAGTAGGACATGATTTGTCGCACATTCGACCAAAGGGAAGTCCTGTTATGAACAGTGCACTAACTTCAACTGGTATTGTTCCATTTATGGAACGTTATTCAAACTCTACACGAGAAGTTGCTCAAGATGGTAGAAGAGGAGCCTTAATGTTAAGTGTTTCTGTTAAGCACCCAGACGCAGAACATTTCGTTGATGCAAAAATGGACGGAACGAAAGTTACAGGAGCTAACGTTTCTGTAAAAATTACAGATGACTTTATGAAAGCTGTTAAGGAAAATAAAAATTTTCCTCAGCAATATCCAATTGAAAGTGCAAACCCAACTTACACTACTGAAACGAGTGCAACAAAATTGTGGGATAAAATCATTCACAATGCATGGAAATCGGCAGAACCGGGTATTTTATTTTGGGACACCGTAATTAATGAGTCGGTAGCAGACTGTTATGCAGACTTAGGCTTTAAGACGGTTTCAACTAACCCTTGTGGCGAAATACCATTATGCCCATATGATTCTTGCCGTTTGTTAGCAATTAACTTGTACAATTATGTTGAGAATCCATTTACGCCTGAGGCTTCGTTTAACATGCAATTATTCAAGAAGCATGCAGCACATGCTCAAAGAATAATGGATGATATCGTAGACTTAGAAATGGAGAAAATCGACGCAATCATTAAAAAAATTGAGGACGATCCAGAAGGCTTAGATGTTAAAAGAACGGAATTAACCCTTTGGAAAAAAATTAAGCAAAAATGTAGTGAAGGTAGAAGAACAGGTGTAGGTATTACTGCAGAAGGCGATATGCTAGCCGCCTTAGGAAAGAAATACGGTACGGATGAAGCTTTAGACTTTTCAGTAAAGGTTCACAAGACATTAGCATTAGAGGCTTACAGATCTTCAGTTGAACTAGCAAAAGATAGAGGTTCATTCCCGATTTACGATTCAATTCGAGAGGAGAAAAACCCAATGGTGAATAGAATTAAAGAGGCTGACCCTGCTTTGTATGAAGACATGGCGAAATATGGTAGAAGAAACATTGCCTTATTAACGATTGCTCCAACAGGAACAACGTCTATTATGACACAAACTTCTTCGGGTATTGAGCCAGTATTTATGGTTTCTTACAAGAGAAGAAAGAAAATTAACCCTAACGATCAGAACTCTAGAGTTGACTTTGTTGATGAGGTGGGTGATTCTTGGGAAGAGTACAACGTATTTCACCACCACTTTAAAACTTGGTTAACCGCTAATGGTTATGATGCTAATGAAGTAGCTACATATAGCCAAGAAGAGTTGGATAAAATTATTGCGAAAACACCATATTACGGAGCAACTGCAAACGATGTAGACTGGGTAAATAAGGTAAAAATGCAAGGAGCTATTCAAAAATGGGTAGATCACTCTATTTCTGTAACCGTAAACATCCCAGAGGAAACTACTGAAGAAATGGTTTCTAAAATTTACATGACAGGTTGGGAAAGTGGTTGTAAAGGAATTACAGTTTATCGTGACGGATCAAGATCAGGAGTTTTGGTAAGCAATGACGATAAGGGTAAAAAAGAGGAAGCAGCTGCAGGAGCTTTTATGGAAACTCAAGCACCACCAAGACCAAAGGTATTAGAAGCAGATATCGTTAAATTCAACAACAACCATGAAAAGTGGGTGGCAATTGTAGGTACAATTGATGGAAGACCTTACGAGATATTTACCGGTAGAGCGGAAGACTCTTTCTCAATTTTAAGTCATGTTGACAAAGGTTGGGTAATTCGAAACAAATCTCAAGATGGAAGAGCTCGTTATGATTTCCAATACGAGGATAAAGACGGTTACAAAACCACCATTGAAGGACTTTCAAGAACCTTCAACCAAGAGTATTGGAACTATGCTAAATTAATTTCAGGTGTATTAAGACACGGAATGCCAATTGCATTTGTTGTGGAAATGGTAGCCAACTTGCACTTAAGCGACGAGAGCTTGAATACTTGGAAGAACGGAGTTCAGAGAGCACTAAAACGATACATTCCAGATGGAACTAAAGTAAGCGGCAAGGCTTGTCCTGAGTGTTCTTCAGAAGAAGGAATGATGTTTAAGGAAGGTTGTTTAACTTGCATGGACTGTGGTTACAGTAAATGCGGATAAACAAATAACTAATTAATAATAAAAAAGCCTCAACAATATTGTTGGGGCTTTTTTAGTTTATCGACGAAGTACTAATTAACTTTGAGTATGAATCTTCGCAGGCTTTTCTTTTCACTACTCGTAATAGCTAGTATTTCGGCTTGCAAAACAAACGGAACAATTTCGCATAAGAAAAAGCGATCTACAAAAAAGAAAAAATGCGACTGTCCCACTTTTGGTTCCCTAGAACAAATTACACCTACAAAAAATTCCGAAAAGCATTATTTCTTTAGTTAGGAGAGTATTTTTAACGTTATCTTTGCTATTTAGATTTAATCTAAATAATCAACATGAAGAGCAGTTTAGCAGACCATAAGGTTGGGGATAGAGTCATATTAAAAGAGGTGTTAGACGCGCAGTTAACTATCCAACTATATAGCATGGGTTGTGTGATAGGAGAAGAATTGTTAATTGAGCGAAAAGCACCATTTGGAGACCCAATGATCATAAGTGTAGAAGATAGTTTTATCAGCTTGCGCAAAGATGATGCCCAGAAAATGCAAGTAATACTAAGCGAATAGATTTGGAGAAGAAAGCATTTAAAGTAGAAGATAAACTTAGATTAGTTTTAGTTGGGAATCCCAATTCTGGAAAGTCCACACTTTTCAATTCCCTCACAGGATTAAACCAACGAATTGGAAACTTTCCTGGTGTCACTGTAGAAAAGAAAATAGGTTCTGTTCGAATTAATGAGAAAGTTGTTGCAGAGGTAATAGACCTTCCAGGTACCTACAGCCTGAGTCCTCGATCAGAGGATGAACGAGTAACCTTTGATTATTTAAATGATAGCACAAGAACAGATTTACCAGAATTAATCGTTGTAGTTGCTGATGCTTCCAATTTAAAACGGAACCTTTTACTTGCGACGCAGCTAATTGATTCCGAACAGCCAACAATTCTCGTTTTAAATATGATGGATGTTGTGGAGCGCAACAAACAAAATATTGACATTGACAAATTACAAAAGAGATTAGGGATTCCTGTCATTCCCATGAATGCCCGTTTGGGTAAAGGGACCAGAGAATTAAAGTCGATCATAGGAAACTATCAATATAAAAAAGCAAACAAGTTTATTGAAGACCATGAGTCTAAAGATGCGTTAGAAAATACGATTAATCGGTTTGAAAAGATAAAGGGGATTATTGCCGACACATTGACAAAGATTGGCGAATCAAGGACAGCAGTAGTCACTCGAAAGATTGACAGTGTGTTTACCCATCCAATATGGGGCTTTTCAATTTTCTTGTTTATATTATTTCTCATTTTTCAAGCTATTTTTTCTTGGTCGTCTTACCCAATGGAGTGGATTGAGGGGGGATTTTTAGTCTTAGGAAATTGGCTGGCAGAAACCCTACCTCAGGGAGTCTTAAACGACCTGCTTGTAGATGGAGTTTTAGCGGGCTTGGGTGGTATTATCATTTTTATTCCGCAAATAGCCATGTTGTTCATGTTTATTGCAATATTGGAGGATACGGGTTACTTGTCGCGTGTTAGTTTTTTAACAGATGCCTTGCTGAAACGTTTTGGTCTAAATGGCCGGTCAATCATACCACTTTTAGGAGGCGCCGCATGCGCTGTGCCTGCTATAATGAGCGCTCGGACCATAGCCAATAAAAAGGAAAGGTTACTGACCATTTTTGTAACACCTCTAATTAGTTGTTCTGCACGAATTCCCGTGTATACCTTGTTAATCGCTTTAGTTATTCCAGCAGACAAGCAATTTCTAAGTTTTAACTTACAAGGAATTGTAATGATGGGGCTTTACTTGTTGGGCTTTGTTGCGGCTATGGTAACTGCATTTATCATGAAATACGTGGTAAAATCAGAAGAGCGAAGTCATTTTGTAATGGAACTGCCAATTTATAGAACACCACGTTGGAGTAATGTTGCCATGACAATTTTGAACAAGACAAAGTTGTTTTTATTCGAGGCTGGTAAAATCATTATTGCGGTTTCTATTGTACTTTGGGTGCTCTCATCTTACGGGCCAGGAGATGAAATGGCGAATGTAGATGCAAAGTATAAAAGTGAATTAGCTGAATCAAATGCAGACGTAACAGCAATTAATGAGAAAATCGCTACCGATAAGTTAGAGGTTTCTTATGCAGGTCATATTGGGAAATTTATTGAGCCTGCTATTCGTCCGTTAGGTTTTGATTGGAAAATAGGGATATCCATCATTACATCCTTTGCAGCACGTGAAGTATTTGTAGGAACCATGGCTACTTTATATACTGTAGGGAATGAAGAAAATACAGAAGGGATAAAAGCAAAAATGCAACGTGCGACCTTTTCAGATACAGGAGAGAAAGTGTATACCCGAGCCACTGGTTATTCTTTGTTGATTTTTTACGCATTTGCATTGCAATGTATGGCTACGGTGGCCATTGTTGTGAAAGAAACGGGAGGGTGGAAGTGGCCCATTATTCAATTAGTGTACATGGGAGCCTTGGCATATTTCTCAAGTTTGTTGATCTACCAAATATTTTCTTAAACCTTGTCGAAGGTTCTTCTAAAATACATTCCTCAGGAAGCAATGCCATTGATTCAGCAGTGGTATGAACAACTTCCTTTTCATTTGAGAATAACGAAAGCGAGAAAGACAAAGTTTGGAGATTTTAGACCTGCTTTTCAAGGAAAGCCAAATCGTGTTTCGGTAAACGGGAATTTAAATCAATATCATTTTTTAATCACTTTAACGCATGAAATTGCACATGTGGCTTGCTGGGAGCAGTTTAAAGGTAAAGTGAATCCGCACGGGGCAGAATGGAAAACGATTTATTCAGACATGCTAAGGCAATTGATGGCTAAAACGGAACTTCCTCAAGATGTTTCAACAGCATTAGAAAAGCATTTAAAGCGGCCAAAAGCTTCTAGTTGTTCAGACCCTGATCTATTTAGAATATTAAAGCAATACGACCCTCATTCTCCTACCGTTTTTTTAGACTCTTTAAGTGAAGGAGAACAATTTGTTTTTCAAGAGCGGGTTTTTAAGAGAGGAAATAAGAGAAGAACTAGAATCGAATGTTCGGAGCTTAAAAGCGGCAGAACCTACTTAATAAGTGGACATGCTGAAGTAGAAAAATTTGTGAATTCTTAGGATTAGTTTCAGGCGTATAGCTCAATTCCTAGACCTTGAATTAAGTACATTTGAAAAATAGAATAACATAGATGAAAAAAGAAAACAACTATTGCGTGATCATGGCAGGAGGTATCGGAAGTCGATTTTGGCCGATGAGTAGAACTGTCTTTCCAAAGCAATTCATAGATATTTTGGGCACAGGTCAAACTTTGATTCAACAAACATTTGACAGATTGCTGAAGTTAGCTCCAAAAGAAAATATTTATATTGTCACAAATGACTTATATAAAGACCTTGTTCTAGAGCAATTAGATGTAACAGAGGATCAAGTTTTATGTGAACCTAGCAGGAGAAATACTGCCCCTTGTATTGCATATGCAAATTATAAGATTAGCACTAAAAATCCTAACGCGAACATTATTGTAGCACCTGCCGATCACTTGATCTTGAAAGAAGATAAGTTCGTAGAAGTAATGACGACGGCCTTAAATTATACAGCAACCAATAACGCCTTAGTAACATTAGGAATTAAACCTAGTCGGCCTGATACTGGCTACGGGTACATCCAATTTGATGAAAGTGGGGATTCTGAATTAAAAAAGGTAAAAACCTTCACTGAGAAACCCGACTTAATATTGGCGAAACAATTTTTAGATAGTGGCGATTTTAGTTGGAATTCAGGAATGTTTATCTGGAGCCTATCTTCTATAAATGAGTCCTTTGAGAAGTTATTACCAGAAATGGATGCGCTTTTTAAAGAGCAAAAAGATGCATTTGGAACTGAGGAAGAAGCTCAAGCGATCGATTCTATTTACTCAGAATGTAAAAGTGTAAGTATCGATTACGGTATTATGGAAAAAGCCAAAAACGTATCCGTTATTTCTGCTGATATTGGTTGGTCAGATTTAGGTACTTGGGGCTCTATTTATACTCACTTAGATCATGATGCTGAGAATAATGCGGTAGTTGGAAAGAATGTAATGTTATACGATTCTGAAGACTGCATTGTAAGTGTTCCGAAAAATAAACTGGTGGTATTGCAAGGGCTGAAAGATTACATTGTAGTAGAATCAAACGATACCTTATTGGTTTGTAAAAAGGAAGACGAGCAAAAAATTAAGCAGTTTGTTACCGACATTAAAATCGAGAAAGGCGACAAATACGTTTAACTAATTATTATAAGAAATAGAAAGGTGCTTTTCGAGAAATCGGGAAGCACCTTTTTTATTTGCTATGTTTTTCAATATGATTTCTCAATTGCCATAAACCCAAAGTAAAAAGACGTTTTGATTTGCTTCCGGGTGCCGAAATCACTTCGCTGTTATAATAATAGAACCCTTCGGTTGTTGGTTCTTCATTTTTGGTGAAGATGGTTTCTTCTGCATAGATTAAATTTTCATTGGAATAGTAAAATAGATTTCCAATTGCAGTGGTGTCTGATAGTTCAGATTCCACTATATGCTTATCATCAATGCTTGCTAACTCTTTTGTCTCTCGGTTGTATTTGTTTATTGAAATGAGAAGGGATTGATTCATTTCTGTGGTATTACATCCGCCAACCAACAAAGACCTCTCTTCTTGGACAACCAAAGAAGTATCTGAATTAATGAACTTTATTTTGTCATTAATCTTTTCAATCGAATTGTGAACAAAGTTTTCGGTTTGTCCGAAACTAGATGTTGCTGTGATGTATAAAAACGAAATGAATAATAGAGGTTTTAAGTTAATACTCATTGCTAATAATCAGCCGTACTGCATTTTGAATCACTCTTTACAACAACCTTTATGTTTCTGTCTTTTGCAGAGTTCAATCTGAAGTTTTCGATAATCTCATAAACGTCATAATCAACTCTTACAGACTTTCGCATATCAATGGTAACCTCAGTTCCGTCAGGTAAGTTGTTCAGTTCTTGAAGAATTGCACCCTTATTTAAGAACGTCACCTCTTCGGAAAGTGTCATTTCTACCTTGTGGCCTTCTTCGTCATTTTCTTTAATGTGCATAAAGTGAGAATTGCTAAAGTTGTTTTTCACAATGTAGAATATCGCAACCCCAACTCCTAAAGCAATTCCGGTCAATAAATCTGTAAAAACAATACCAACAAGGGTTACTACGAAAGGTAAAAATTGTTTCGGACCTAATTCATACATTGCTTTAAATAGACTTGGTTTAGCAAGTTTAAAACCAACTACTAACAAGATACTTGCTAAAACCGCCAACGGAATTTGATTCAATAATTTGGGAACTAGAACTACACTCACTAAAAGTAGAATTCCGTGCAAAATTCCCGATAGTTTGGTTTTTCCACCTGATTGAATATTCGCTGAACTTCTAACAATTACCTGAGTTATTGGTAAACCGCCAATCATTCCAGAAACCACATTTCCTGCTCCTTGAGCGATTAGTTCTCTGTTTGTTGGCGTTACTCGTTTTTTCGGATCTAATTTGTCTGTTGCTTCAACACTCAACAGTGTTTCTAAACTGGCAACTACAGCCATAGTTAGGGCAATTACATAAATGTTGTAATTGGTTATTTGAGAAAAATCTGGAAGGCTAAATTGACCAATGAAACCGGAGAAATCTTCAGCGACAGGAACGCTTACCAAGTGCTCTGCAGAAATACTCCAATTTGGGAAATAAGCATTTGTAATTAATTCAAACCCAATTCCAAATGCGACAGCAACCAACGGGCCAGGAATTAAAGTAAACACTTTAGATTTTTTCGACAATACTTTGTCCCAAAGCAGCAAAATAGCCAAGGAAACAATTGCTACCGTCATTGCAGGAGTCGAAATGTTGTCGAAAACATTCAACAACTCTGAGAAGGTATTCTCTCCATCAGCTTGAACGAAATCCATATCTCCTTCATAGTCGGCATCATATCCAAAGGCATGTGGGATTTGCTTCAGAATGATAATGATACCAATTCCTGAAAGCATACCTTTAATTACTGAAGAAGGGAAGTAGTAACCGATAAAACCGGCCTTTAAGAAACCTAAAATCAACTGAAATATACCGGCAAAAACAACTGCAAGCAAGAATGATTCATAGGCACCTAGTTCTTGGATAGAAGTTAGTACAATAACAGCTAAACCTGCAGCGGGACCGCTAACTCCCAAAGCTGAACCACTCAAAGAACCGACCACAATTCCTCCAACAATTCCAGCAATTAGACCAGAGAACAAGGGGGCACCCGAAGCCAAAGCAATCCCCAAACAGAGAGGGAGCGCCACAAAGAATACAATAATACTAGAAGGAATGTCGCTTTTAAGCTCTTTGAAAATACTCATGTAGGGAAAGTTTTGGTGGTTGTCTTGTTGGAAGTGAAGTTAATTAAATCTATCAGTTCTTAAATTGAAAATCGAATAAAAAGATTTCTCCCTTACTGTTTGTCCCAATCGCTTTGGTTGTTTGTGGTAGAAATCTTAACGTATTAATGTCTTGAAGTGAAAAGCTTGTCCAACTAGCACCATCATCAGAGCTCATTTCTAAGCCATTCGTTCCACCGGTAACCCAAAACTTTCCTTTTTTAGAATAATTAATAATGGACCGATAACCTCCGACTTTCCCCTTTGCTTTTATCCAGCTCTTCCCGTCGTTCATAGAAATAATGGGATAATGGCTCGAATCAATTTGTGTATAATCCCCACCTACGGCCATAATTTTTCCTGTACCACAAGCATGTATTGAATAAATTCCTGAAGAAGGCTCTCCATGAACAAGTGGAGTGGTCTTAGCTTTCCATTTATATCCATTTAGAGAGCTAAATATTCGTGCTTGTTCACCCCCTAATCCAATAAAAAACCTTCCCGACTTACTTACTGTGATGCAGGTACCACTGGCTGCAAAGCCATTCTCTACTTTCAGCGGTTTCGGCACATCTACTGAGTCTATCCGTTGCCAGGTAACCCCTGCATTTCCGGTTCTTAATATTAAATGTCTTCCGTCGATTTGGTCGCCAATAATTATTCCTTCCAGTTCATTTTTAAAGACGATTGAATTCATGAAAGCGGAGGAATCCTTGTTTTCATAAACCAAACTCCAGCTAAATCCCCCATCGTTGGTTTTGTATGCTCTAGCAGGAAAACCTGCACTTACCACTATAGCTGAACTTTTTGAAAATGCATGTACTGAGCGAAAATCGAGATGGTTGGTATCAGGAATTGCTAACTTGTCCCAAGAGGCACCTTGATTGGTTGTTCTTAAAATTGTTTCGTCTACACCCGTCAGCCAAACAGTGTTGGAGTCAACTACAGACATGCCTCTGATGCTATTTGAAACAGGACTATCAAGTTTTTCTATTTCAATGTTGAACGTGTTGACCGACTCGTCGATTTTATTCTTCTTGCCGCAAGAGCTTAAAAAAAGGCTAACGAGAATACTTAAAATAGCTGGTTTAAAGAATGTCATAGTTGTTTTGTTGTAGAGCGTTTAGTTCGCTTGCTAAATTTAATTTGTCTGAAAAGCTAACCACTCTTGTTTTGCTATTTTTAAGTTTAAAGGTAATACTTCTCCCCAACGTGGTTGATTTTGATAATATTGACCGGATAGAATTTCGTTTTAGCTCTTTCTGAAAACTTCGTTTTACTGTTTAAAATAGCAACACGAAAACGGAAATACTTCCAACTATTAGCCATAGAGTATTCAACCCGTACGTAATTGACTCGTCTGAACCACTAATGAAAAGAATCGGGTTTAAGATGTTGATTGATAGCAAAAAAGTCATCATAACCTGACCTTGTTTGGCAGCGTCATTGATAATGATTGATTGGCTTTTAAACGTAATTTTTGACATGGGTATAAATATAAAAAAGTCGACTAACCTCCGGTTAATCGACTTTAAAATTATTTATTGTTACGTTTTATAAACTCCCAATCATTTTACTCGGATCAACCCAAGCATCAAATTCATCTGCTGTTAAGTAACCTAAGTTAATGGACTCTTCTTTTAGCGTGGTGCCATTAGCATGAGCTGTTTTTGCAATTTTCGAAGCTTTGTCGTAGCCAATGTGTGTATTTAAAGCAGTAACCAACATTAAGGAGTTGTTTAAGTTTTGTTTGATGTTTGCTTCATTTGGTTCAATGCCAACGGCACAGTTATCGTTAAAAGAAACGCAAGCATCGCCAATTAAACGAGCGGACTCTAATAGGTTTTGAGCCATCATTGGCTTAAAAACGTTCAATTCAAAATGACCATTCATTCCTCCTGCAGCCACGGCCATATCGTTACCAACTACCTGAGCACAAACCATCGTTAATGCTTCAGCTTGCGTTGGATTCACCTTTCCAGGCATAATAGACGAACCTGGTTCGTTAGCCGGAATGTCTAATTCTCCAATTCCACATCGTGGTCCAGAAGCTAATAACCTGATATCGTTGCCAATTTTCATTAAACTCATTGCAAGTTGTTTCAAGGCTCCATGTGTTTCTACAATAGCATCATGCGCTGCTAATGCTTCAAATTTGTTTTCTGCAGTCACAAATGGTAGTTCTGTGAATTCAGCAATTTTCTTTGCAACTAACTCAGCATATCCCTTTGGAGTATTAATTCCGGTTCCAACAGCAGTTCCACCTAAAGCCAATTCAGAAAGGTGGTCGAGTGTATTTCTTAAGGCTTTTAAGCCATGGTTTAATTGAGAAACGTAGCCTGAAAATTCCTGGCCTACCGTTAATGGAGTGGCATCCATTAGATGTGTACGGCCAATTTTTACAACATTCATGTATTTTTCAGCCTTTGCTTTTAGTGTATCCCTAAGCTTTTCAACACCAGGAATGGTCGTTTCTACTACCATCTTATAGCACGCAATATGCATCCCTGTTGGAAAGGTGTCATTGGAGGATTGCGATTTATTTACATCGTCGTTCGGGTGTATGGCAGTAGTTCCTTCGCCCAATTTATTACCGGCAATAACATGCGCCCTGTTTGCAATAACTTCATTGGTATTCATATTGCTTTGTGTACCTGAGCCAGTTTGCCAAATCACTAAAGGGAATTGATCATCTAATTTACCCTCCAAAATCTCATCACATACGGCAGAAATAGCGTCTCTTTTTTCCGCTGTTAAAACTCCTAATTCGCAATTGGTATGCGCTGCAGCTTTTTTCAAATAGGCAAAACCATAAATGATTTCAAGAGGCATTTGTTGTTTGCTTCCACCAATTTTAAAATTATTTCTAGAGCGTTCTGTCTGAGCTCCCCAGTACTTGTCCGCAGGAACTTTAACATCGCCCATGGTATCTTTCTCTATTCTATAATCCATCTTTTTTTGTTTTATATTTTTCTTTAATCGCCTAAATTTTGCGTAAAATTGCAAAGAATTTTATTTAGAAACTATGTATACAGCGGGTTTTTTATTGTTTATTGGTATTTTTTCTTTGGCATTTTGGGTATTAATCTTTCTTTCTGCCTTCGCTTTACCTTATGCAATTACAATGTATGTTATCGAAATGTTGAAAGGTAAAAAAGCTGATAAAGCTGCTCACTAAAACAATTTCTCAACGTTTTCTGGCGGTCTACCGAGAACAGCCTTATTTCCTTTTACCACAATTGGTCTTTCTATCAACTTAGGGTTTTCAATCATTATTTGAATCAATTCCTCGTCTCCAAACTTTTTGCCTTTAATGATTTCTTTGTAGGCAGTTTCTCCTTTTCTCAAAATATCAGCAGGCTTTAAGTTTAGCTTCATGAGTAAATCAAGCAGCTCTTCTTTAGAAGGGGTATTTTCCAAATATTTGATAATCTCAGGGGTAATTCCTGCAGTCTCTATTATAGCTAAAGTTTGTCTGCTTTTTGTGCAGCGGGGATTGTGATATATTTTCATTTCTCTTCTTTAAACCAACTTGAATATGTTAAGTAATTGTTCGCAATTCGCTCTATTTCACCGGTCTTTAAATCGGCACTTAATTCTTTGATTTTTTTGGCCGGCGTGCCTGCGTAAATAAATCCTGATTCCAATCGACTATTTTGAGTTACAACTGCTCCTGCCGCAACAATTACATTGCTTTCAATTATAACATTATCCATTACGATTGACCCCATACCGATTAGCACGTTGTCATGAACTTCACACCCATGCACAATTGCATTGTGTCCTACTGAAACATTGTTTCCAATGATTGTTTTCGATTTCTTGAAAGTGCAGTGAATAACGGCACCATCTTGAATGTTCACCTTGTTGCCCAATGAGATGGTATTCACATCTCCACGAACAACAGCACTGTACCAAATACTGCAATCGTCGCCGGTGGTCACATCACCAATCAAGGTCGCATTTTCGGCTAAAAAGCAATTTTTCCCCACTTTTGGAGTAAAACCGCGAACTGTTTTAATTAATGCCATGTTTACTAGGTAATTTAACAAGTCAACAAAGCTAACCATCATTTAAGAACGACGCTTAAAAATTTTATACCAAGCAGCGTTTCATTTTAGATAGGTTCTGAATTGTTGAGTAATTTTGAACTATGGAAAAAACAATTGCACCCCACAATATTTATGCTGAAAGCACACCAAATCCGGCAACAATGAAGTTTGTCTCTAACCGCTACATGGTGGTTGATGGACAGATTTATGAATATGGACTAGATGATGACGCAGAGAATTCTCCTATGGCAATGAAACTGCTGAATTTTCCATTTATTTCAAAGGTCTTTATTGCTAGTAATTTTGTTGCCATAACTAAGACCGACATTATTGAATGGGAAGATGTAATTCACCAACTAAGAGATTTTTTGGGAGATTATTTGAATAATGATGGAGTGGTTGTGAAAGTTTCTTCCTTAGAAATGAACCAAGTCGAAGAAAAGAAAGAAACGGTTGCCACACCCAAACGAACTGATTTAGAAGGAATAGATGCTAAGATTGCAGATATTTTAGATGAATATATTCGCCCGGCGGTAGAGAGCGATGGTGGAGCCATTGATTTTCATTCTTTCGAAGAAGGTAAGGTGAATGTTGTTTTGAGGGGTGCCTGTAGCGGCTGTCCTTCGTCAACCATGACATTGAAAGCCGGTATTGAAAGCATGCTAAAAGAAATGCTGCCTAATCAAATTACAGAGGTGGTTGCTATTAATGGTTAACTTTAGTTTTTAAAACCAAAACCAATATGAAACAGTTATTAGTCGCATTTAGTCTGTTTATTGCCTTTCATTCGCATTCGCAAATTACTGTAACCAGCTCAAACATGCCTGTTTCAGGAGATACATTAAGGTTTAGCACAGCTCTCCTTGACTCTTCAATATTGTTGAATTATCAGCGGTCTGGAGCAAATCAAACTTGGATTTTCGATTCTTTACGAGTAATTAGTCAGACAGTTCAAAATTTTGTTAGTTCGTCTCAAACACCGTATAACGCTATTCCAACTAACAGGATTGGACTATTGTTTGCAGATACATTGTCGTTAGGCCCTAATTCTGTAACCAATGTCTACAACTTTATAAATTCTACTTCATCAGATTTTTCTATCGATTATAGGGCTGCTACTTTGCCGTTTGTAGGCAGTCCAATTCCAATTCAAATTCCCTATCAAAATAAAGATGAGGTATTTCAATTTCCATTAGATTACCAGGATCGAGATAGTTCAGATTACGATTTTGTATTTAATAATATATTTCCTCCACTTTATTATGGCTCTGCCGGTTATAGAATCAATGAAGTAGACGCATGGGGTTCGGTAACCACACCTTATGGAACATTCAACACATTAAGAGTAGTTACCGATATGGTGTCGTTGGACTCGATCAGCTTTTCTGGACAAAACATAGCTATTCCTAGTCATTTAAGAACGTACCAATGGATCGCAAATGGAGAGCGTATTCCTGTAATGACGGTTAACGGATTGGTAATCGCAGGTACATTTGTTCCTAATTCAGTTGAATTTAGAGACAGTGCAAGAGTTGTAACTCCGTTAATACCATCTGTAGCGATTTTTACAGCTGATACGACGGTGGTAGATCTAAATGAAACACTTGGTTTTACAAACCTTTCTATTGGAGGCCTTGGGTTGACGCATCAGTGGAGTTTTAATCCGAACAATGTAGTATATGAGACTGGTAGTGCTAGCACCAGAAACATTGAAGTAAGTTTTACAGATACAGGATTTTACGATGTGCAATTAATTGTTTCTTCAGGAACTTCTAGGGATACGTTGTTAAGAGAAAATTACATCAAAGTTTTAGGTTCTAATGGAATACAATCGGTAAATGATGAGTTGCTCAATAAAGTCTTTCTATCTCCGAATCCTTCCCCACTAGGAGAAAACTTGACTTTACGAGTTGAAGATGAGATTGATTTGGAGGGCTATGAAGTATTTGATGGCCGAGGTAAATTAGTAGAAAGTGCCCAATTAGTAAATACCAGAATTATGTCGTTGTTTACTCCTACTGCACGAGGTATTTATTTCTATAAGGTTATTACTCGCCAAGGTTCAACCGTGAAAAAGGTGATCATTGAGTAGAACTAGTTATTTGCTTTTTCTCTGTACGACTTTTCTTGCTGTAAATTTTTACGCTCAAGACAAAGCACTTTTTCTTGAAAATAGAACGTTTACCCAAGATGAGTTAATTCAAGCGTACCGACACTTATGGACTAATAGTTCTGTTGTAAGTCTGTTGGGTGTGGGTAAGTCTGATGTTGGAAAGCCAATCCATTTGGTAGTAATTGCCAAAGATGGAGACTTCACTCGAGAAAAAGCAAGAAAAAATCGAAAGTCAATTTTGCTAATTAATAATGGCATTCATGCTGGAGAAGCTTGTGGAATAGACGCATCGGTAGAATTAGCTAGGAAGTTATCTAACCCAAAACACGAGCTACATCAAATGTTAGACTCTGTTGTTGTTTTAATTATCCCGGTCTACAATGTAGGGGGCATGTTAAATCGAGGTTCTTTTTCAAGAGCCAATCAAAATGGGCCGGAAGAACATGGTTTTCGAGGAAATGCGAAGAACTTGGATTTAAACCGAGATTTTATCAAGTTGGATTCAAGGAATGCAAAGACTTTTACAAAACTATTCAGAGCATGGGATCCTGATATTTTTATTGATACCCATACAACAAACGGTTCAGATCATCAGTACACGTTAACACTAATCAATTCGCAGAAGGACAAGTTAAATCCCGTTTTATCTCAATTCGCCCAGCAAAATATGGTTCCGGCTTTCTACAAAGCAATGGAGCAGAAGGGTATGGATATGATTCCGTACGTGTATAACTATAAGTCTTCTCCTGATCAAGGGATAAAGGCATTTTTGGAAACTCCGCGTTACTCTTCGGGGTATGCATCTTTGTTTGATTGTTTTAGCTTCATAACCGAAGCACATGTATATAAGCCATTCGGCCAAAGGGTGCAGCATACATTGGGTTTTTTAGAAACGGCGGTAGTGTACAGTGCTGAAAACTCTAATGCGATACAGCAAAAGAGGAGTGAGGCCAAGCAATACACTAAAACTCAAGAAAACTTTACTCTCGAGTGGGAATTAGACACTTCGAAGATTGAGGAAATTTCATTTAATGGATACCAAACTGTTACTCGAAAAAGCGAGTTGACCGAACAGGAAATGATGTTTTACAACAGAGCGGATTCATTTAGCGAAATGATTCCTTATTACAACTCATTTAAAACTAAAATTCAAGTTGAAAAACCAAAATTTTACATTGTTCCGCAAGCATATGAACAGGTAATTGAACGATTGTTGTTGAATGATGTTAGAGTTAGGGAAATGGAAAGAGACTCTTTAGTTAGCGTTCATGTATACTATATTAAAGATTATAGTTCGCCTAAAACACCTTATGAAGGTCACTTTTTACACACAAACATCGAGGTTGAGAAAAGGCCAGAGCAAGTTCAATTGTATAAAGGAGATTATTGGATTGAAGTAAACCAAGAATCTAATAAATACATTGTTGAAACATTAGAGCCTCAGTCTGTAGATGGATTTTTTGCTTGGAATTTCTTTGACGGTATTTTACAACAAAAGGAATGGTTCTCAGATTATTCCTTTGAACCAAAAGCAATTCAGTTTTTGAAAGAAAACCCTGAAGTAGAAGCGGAATTCGAGAATAAAAAATCTACAGATGCGTCTTTTGCAGCTAATTCTTGGGCTCAATTGTATTTTATTTACAAAAAGTCACCTTATTACGAAAAAACAGTGAACCGTTTTCCGGTATATCGAGTTGAATGAACGAAAAGAAAACGTCTAGTAAAGAATCAATTGGTCGCCTATTCAAGGAGAAAAGGTATCCTATTGATAGAATATTGCAACCGGTAGATAACTTGCTTCGGAATAAGCCCGTATCCGGAGTGTTGTTATTTTTAGCAGTTATCATTGCAATGGTTTGGGCAAACTCTCCATGGAGTGAATCTTACCATCATTTGTGGGAAACTGCTTTCTCTGTAGGCTTTGGGGAAGGTCATGTGATTAGCAAAGATTTGCACCATTGGATCAATTGTAAGCTCCCCCAAAACTAGTACAGTTTAAAAGTAGAATTTCTAATTTTAAAAACTGTAATATTATGAGAAAGAGTAAATTTTCCCCGACCCAAATTGCCAAGATTCTTAAGGAGTTTGATTTAGGCAAAGATGTAGAAACGATAGCCCGTGATCATGGTGTATCTAAAGCGACTTTTTATAAATGGCGTCAACGTTATGGCGGCATGGAGGCAAGCGAATTAAAGAAAGTAAAAAAGCTTGAAGAAGAAAATGCCAAGTTGAAACGGATGTATACTGATCTAGCTTTGGAACTTGATATGGCAAAGTACATTATTGAAAAAAAGCTTTAGAGCCTTGCCATAAGAGAGAAATAGCAACAGAGCTAAAGACTATATATCCTAACGGTACTAGCAAGGCATGCCGTATCTTGCGGACAAGTCGTAGCAGCTTAAAATATAAGTCTGTTAAGGATGACAGCTATCTGATTGATCAGTTATCCCAACTAAGCCAAGATAATCCTAGAGAAGGTTTTTGGAAGTGTTATCATCGCATGCGTAATCGCGGGGATACAATGAATCACAAACGCTTACACAGGGTTTATAAACAAATCGGTCTACCGCTAAGAAGAAAAGTTAAGAAGCGGTTACCGGCACGCGTTAAAGAGCTGTTAGAAGTGCCTGCGACCTTCAATCATACTTGGAGCGTAGATTTTGTTCATGATGTATTAGAAAATGGTAGAAAGTTCCGTTCGTTTAATGTAATCGATGATTATAACAGAGAGGTTCTTTTTATTGAAACAGACTACTCGATTAAAAGTAGCCGAGTAGTTTGGGTCTTAAAGCACTTAATTAATAAACACGGAAAACCTAAAAAAATAAGAATGGATAATGGACCGGAATTTATTGCAAAGCTATCTAAAGAGTGGAGTGAAATGAATCAAATAGAATTTAAATATATACAACCCGGAAAACCAACGCAGAACGCTTATATAGAGCGATTCAACAAATCGTTTAGAAATGGAGTACTTGATTGTTATATCTTCGAAACACTTGCCGATGTGAGACGCATTACTAACAAATGGGTTAAGGATTATAATCACGAAAGGCCACACGACTCACTGGGTGGATTAAGTCCGATTGTGTATAAAAAGCAAAAGCTTCTTGGTCTTCGTTCCGCTACGCTTCACTCCAACCAAGAAGCTTTATTAAATGAAAATAATTTATAATTTAAAACCGTACTAAAAAGGGGAAGCCTACAATTATTGCATCTAATTTTAGGCCTTCAGGGAAAAAAAATTACACTAAGTTCTATTTTCCATTTATTTTCTCAAAAATTTTATTTGCTATTCTTTTCGTATTAAAACATTCTTATTACTACAAAGGTGGAGACACGTTTTTATACTTTGCCGGCGGCAACTTTTTCCATGATCAATTTATTGCTAACCCCGGCAATAGTATCAATCTCCTCTTTTCCTCATTCGGTTCCATTCAAAATTTGGTTGTTACAGAAAGTTCAGGTATTCTACCTGCTCTTCGCTCAAGTGATGTTTATTTTTTGAGTAAAATAGTAGGACTTTTTAATCTAATTACGGGCTGCAATTTTTTGGCTTCTAGCATTGTATATACGTTAATTACGGCTATCGGAATTTGGCAGTTGTATAAAACATTTTGCGAATTGTATCCGCCCATTTATAAATATCTCGCCATAGGTATTTTGTTTTATCCGTCACTTGGTATTTGGGGGTCTGGAATACTAAAAGACCCGTTAACTTTTGCTGCAGTTGGATTTCTTTTTAGAGGAGCTTTTAATATTATAAATTTTAGAAAAATAATTCCATCAATTATTGTTATATCTTTCTCTATTGGTGTTTGCTTTATTTTGAAGCCTTACATTCTCTGCACATTAATACCAGTTTTATTACTCTGGATTCAGGGTGGCTTTATTGGAAAGACAAAGAAAACATTGGTAAAAGTGCTTGTAACTCCAATCCTTCTTTTTGCCTTTATTTCCGGAGGGTATCTTGTAATTACTGAAATCTCCTCTGGTGCAGGAAAATACTCTCTAGAAAATGTTCAATCAGTGGCAGAAGGATTTCACAGTTGGCACACCTATCTCGCTGAAACCAGAGACCAATCTGGATATTCCTTAGGTGACGTCGAATTTACTCCTATTTGGTGTATTAAGAAAGACTCCTGAGGCATTCTTTGTTACCTACTTTAGACCTTTCATCATTGGAGATGTGAGAAATGCTGCTACGCTATTTGAAGCCCTCCAAGCCTTAGCTTTATTAGTATTAAGCATTTTTGTATTTATCAAAGTTGGTATTTTCAAAAGCTTTAAGCTGATCCTAGGCAACCGCGACATACGTGCATTCATGCTTTTTGCTGTCATCTTCGGTGTCACCGTGGGACTTACATCCTATAACTTTGGAGCTCTTTCTCGCTACAAAATACCCGGAGTACCGTTCTACATTGCTTCCATTTCGATTATTTACTACCTGGGTTATCTCAAGCCCAAGAATTTACTGAAATAGTAAGTGTCTATCAAATGATAACTTAATTGTTTTCGTGCATTCTAAAACAGTATTCACTCGCGAAATAATTTAGGTTATAGTATTAATTACCAAAAGGATACTTTACCCGTTGTTGATAAAAATTATCTTATTTAATAAACACTATTCCCAAAAAGGCTGTTACCTTTGCATTAATTAATAATTAAGAACGGAAATACATTGTTACCCCACATTTTCGGAGTTATAATTCAAAAACAGATTTTATGAACGAGTACGGAAGAAAGGCAGAAAATGCTTCTATTTCTACATCAGGTTTAAGCAACGTTGCCGCGGCATATTGGAACTTAGAACCAGCACAGTTAATTGAAGAAACAATAGTTCGTGGCGAAGGTGTTTTAACCAACACAGGAGCTTTAGTAGTTGATACCGGTGAATTCACAGGTCGCTCACCCAAAGACCGTTTCATAGTTGAAGATGAAATTACAAAAGATGCAGTTTGGTGGGGTGGTATTAACATCAAATTTGATGCTGATAAATTCGATGCTCTTTACAACAGAGTTACTTCATATTTATCCGGAAAAGAGGTATACGTGAGAGACGCTTCTGCTTGTTCATCAGAGAAGTACAAGTTGAACTTAAGGTTAGTTTCTGAATTCCCTTATTCTAATCTTTTCGCTTCCAATATGTTCCTAAGACTTTCTGAAGAAGAAATATCAAATTTTGAAGCAGAATGGAACATCATTTGTGCTCCTGGCTTTATGGCAGACCCAGCGGTTGACGGCACACGTCAACACAACTTTGCTGTAATGAATTTCTCTAAAAAATTATTGTTAATTGGAGGAACAGGGTACACAGGTGAGATCAAAAAAGGAATTTTTTCTGCATTAAACTTCATATTGCCTCATCAGAAGAATGTGCTTTCCATGCACTGTTCTGCGAATGTAGGACAGGATGGAGATACAGCTGTTTTCTTTGGCCTTTCAGGTACAGGAAAAACGACGTTATCTTCAGATCCAAACAGAAGATTGATTGGAGATGATGAGCACGGTTGGGATGATGACTCTGTTTTTAACTTCGAAGGTGGTTGTTATGCTAAAACAATAGATCTGAAAGAAGCAAACGAACCTCAAATTTTTAATGCCATCAAATTTGGTGCGTTATTAGAAAATATCAATTTTAAAAATGGAACAACTGAAGTAGATTACGAGAATAGCGAAAAGACTCAAAACACCAGAGTATCTTATCCTATTCATCATATAGACAATATTCAGCCAGGTTCTATTGGTCCTGCACCAAAAAACATCTTCTTTTTAACTGCAGATGCTTACGGTGTTTTACCTCCAATTTCTAGGTTAACTCCTGGGCAAGCGATGTACCACTTTATCTCAGGGTATACTGCTAAAGTAGCCGGAACTGAAGCTGGAGTAACTGAACCTCAAACAGCTTTTTCAGCGTGTTTTGGAGCTCCTTTCATGCCTTTGCACCCAACAAAGTATGCTGAGATGTTAGGTTCAAAAATGGCAAAAAATAATGTCAATGTTTGGTTGATTAACACTGGATGGTCTGGTGGAGAATATGGTACTGGATCTAGAATAAAATTAAAATATACACGAGCTATGATTACGGCAGCTCTAACCGGAAAGCTAAATGATGTGGATTATACCAATCACGAAATTTTCGGATTAGCAATGCCAACTTCTTGTGAAGGTGTTCCAACAGAAATATTAAACCCAAAGAATACTTGGTCTGATAAAGGTCTATATGATTCTAAAGCGAATAAATTAGCTGAGTCGTTTGTAAATAACTTCAAACAATTTGAAGAGTATGCAAATGAAGAAATAATAAGTGCTGCTCCTAAAGTTTCTCAAGAAGCATAAGCAGATAAATTTTAACTTTGAAATCGTTCCGATAAATATCGGAACGGTTTTTTTATTTTTAACCACTTTACCATGCTTTGTATTCATCATCATTCTATCGACCCATACTTTAATATAGCTACAGATGAATTCATCTTTAAACACTTAAAGGAAGATTGTTTCATGCTATGGAGAAACGACAATGCCATAATTGTTGGAAAGCACCAAAATACCATGGCGGAAATTAACGTCGACTATGTAAAAGAAAAAGACATTAAAGTGGTCCGAAGATTGTCCGGTGGTGGTGCAGTTTATCACGATCTAGGAAACTTGAACTTTTCATTCACCAGAACGGGTGAGAACACTGAAGTGGTCGATTTTGAGCGATACACAAAGCCAATTATTGAGGTCTTAAACAACATGGGTATTGCTGCTAAATTTGAAGGTAGAAACGACTTGACAATTGAAGGAAAAAAGTTTTCAGGAAATGCGGAACACGTTTTTAAAAACAAGGTGCTCCACCACGGAACTATTCTTTACTCTTCTCAAATGAAAGATGTTAGTGGAGCTTTAAAAATCAACCCTTTAAAATACAAAGATAGAGCGGTAAAATCTATACCAAAAAGGGTTACGAATGTTTCAGAACATATGAAGGAGACAATGAATTTAGAAACGTTTACTCAACGGATTATGGATCACGTTTTGGCAACTTTTCCAGGCGCAAAAATGTACGAGTTTACCGAAAATGATATTGCTCAAATTCAAAAAATAAGAGACGAAAAATATGCCACTTGGGAATGGAATTTTGGTCATTCACCAAAATACAATTTCATGCAAGGCGCCAGAACTCCAGGAGGAACACTAGAGGTGAATCTACAAGTAGAAAAAGGCATTATAAAAGAGGCAAAATTCTTTGGTGACTTCTTTGGGGTAGCCGATGTGGCAGAAATTGAACAAGCACTTATTGGTGTCAAGCATGGACAAGATGAAGTTCGCACTGTTTTAGCAAAATTTGATTTAAAAAAGTACTTTCATAAAATGTCAGCAGCAGATATAATGGCCGTGTTTTTCTAATAAGCCAACAATTCTTCTACCACTTTTTCCAATCGCAGTTGAGGTAAAAAGTTTGTTTCTAAATCGGGATGAAAAGGAACAGCAGTATCTAACGAGGCAACTCGTTTCACAGGAGCATCTAAATACTCAAAACAATGTTCCGCAATTTCTGAAGCCAACTCCCCTCCTATTCCTCCAAAAAGTGTGTCTTCATGTAGTACAATCACTTTACCAGTTTTCTTGGCAGATTTAAATACACTGTCCCAATCCAAAGGAACTAACGTTCTCAAATCTAGAACATCTGCAGAAATACCTTTCTCCTCGACCAAGTTTTTAGCCCAATGAACTCCCATTCCATATGTTATTATAGAAAGTTGAGTGCCTTCAGTAACTAATTTGGCTTGTCCAAAAGGCAAATTATAATATCCAACTGGTACTTCTTCAGTAGTGCTTCGGTATAGTGCTTTATGTTCAAATACCATTACAGGATTCGGGTCTTCAAAAGCAGTTAACAATAAGCCTTTTGCATCATAGGGATTTGAAGGATATACGATTCTCAAACCCGGAATATGTGCAAACCATGCTTCGTTGCTTTGTGAATGAAATGGGCCTGCTGCGACACCTGCACCTGTTGGCATTCTCACAACCACATCCGCGTTTTGCCCCCATCGCCAATGAATTTTTGCTAAATTATTGCCAATTTGATTGAACCCTTCTGTAACAAAGTCAGCAAACTGCATTTCCATCATCGCTTTAAACCCATTAATGGATAATCCCAGAGCACTGCCAACAATAGCTGCTTCGCAAAGGGGCGTATTCCTTACTCTTGATTTTCCATACTTAGTTACCAAACCATCTGTAGCCTTAAAAACTCCTCCATACTCGGCAATGTCCTGCCCCATCAAAATCAGGTTATGATGATTGGCCATAGCTAAATCAATAGCATCGGCAATACTATCAATCATTCTCATTTCTTTCACCTCTGCAGCAGGGCTTACTGCGGTGTACTCAAAATCAGCGTAAACATCTTTCAGTTCTGTTTCTGTAGAAGCTTGAATAGAAGGCTCGGCATACGCTTTCTCTAAACCAAGCTCAATCTCTGCTTTGATTGTTGATCGAATTGCGTCAATTCCAGATGCATTAAGTACATTTTGTCCAATTAAAAAGTTCTCAAAATTCACAACTGGGTCTTTTACACTCCACTCTTCAAACAGTTCGTCAGGAACGTACTTTGTTCCAGAAGCCTCTTCATGTCCTCTCATTCTAAAGGTTATACACTCTAAAAGAATCGGTCTCTGGTTCCATTTCATCGACTCCTTCAGCTCACTCACTTTTTGGTACACTTCTAAAATATTATTCCCATCCACTTGATGAGCCTCCATACCGTAACCAATACCCTTGTCGATAAATTGTTTACACCTAAACTGCTCTGCGCTAGGAGTGGAAAGTCCGTAGCCATTGTTCTCAATAATGAAAATAACAGGTAAATTCCAAACTGCAGCAACGTTTAAACTTTCGTGAAAATCACCTTGACTTGTTGCTCCATCTCCGGTGAAAGCGATGGTAACCTTTTTATTCTCTTTTAATTGGTTCGCTAGAGCAATTCCATCTGCCACCCCCAGTTGAGAGCCTAGGTGAGAAATCATTCCAACGATATGATGCTCACTAGAACCAAAATGAAAAGAACGGTCTCTTCCTTTTGTAAAACCAGAAGCCTTCCCTTGAAATTGTGCGAATAATCGATGTAATTCGATACCCCGACTCGTAAATACTCCTAAATTACGGTGCATGGGTAACATGAATTCATCTTCTGATGCAGCTTCCGTAGCTCCAACAGAAATTGCTTCTTGCCCAATTCCCGAAAACCATTTTGAAATTTTACCTTGACGCAATAAAATCAGCATTTTCTCCTCAATCATTCGAGGCTTTAGCAATGCCGAATATAAATCAACTAACTGTTTATCAGTAAATATTTGTCTATCAAAATTCATACTCAATCCGGTCTTTTAAGTGTATCAACAGAAACAAATTTATTTGAATTTCAGTAACTTTAAACAATCTAAAAACGGACTTATTAACAGATGAACTGGCAAGAAATAATCGTAACAATTTTAATGGTCTTAGCTGTTGCCTATCTAGTTAGGTACTTCTATTTGCAGACTAAGTCTCACAAATGTGATGATTGTGGATTAATGGATATGAAAAAAAAAGGGGAGTTCACGAAATTGAAATAAAAAAGAACAACTTCCTCCCATTTAATATGGACTTCCTCCTACTTATTAGCCTATTTTCGAGCTTCAGGTAAATACTCTAAAATATCTGCAATTCTTCTTTCCTGTAATGGGCACTGTAGCGCATTGAACAAAGAACACAATGAATGCAAATGCAATTATTCCTTTTTTCATATTATTTAACTTCTGCAGTTAAATTTTGTAGTTGAAGCGCTATTAACATTGGTTCTAATTTTTCTAAAGTCCCCGCTTTTACGCTGCATTTTCCATTATGATGAACTATGTAGGCGCATTGCTCAGCTTGAACTGCAGCATGTTCACATATAGACATTAAGCAAGTTATGACGTGGTCAAATGTGTTAAAATCATCATTGTGTAAAATTAATTCGCGCAAGCGAACTACCTGTTCTTTTAACTCTACTTTTTCTAATTCTTTCGTTGACATAATCTATTGATTTTTCAATTTAGACGCCTCTGTTAAGCTTATCCTCTTCCCATTATAATAAGCTGTTACGAAAGCATCTTTTATTGTAGCAGTTATCGTATTCTTTAGATCTGCAGCTTGTAATGCACTGTTAAACATTCCTGCATTGTATCTGTACAAGCCACTTTCAAGAGCTACTACATTAAGTCCTTCATAATTAAATACCCCCTTCTTCACAGGCGCTGAAAATACTCCAACTTGAACCGTGTAAAATAATCCTTCAACTGTTTTCGCGTTAATCACCTCCTCGATATTATCAGAAGTGAACTCATTCGGCAACGCCTCTTTACTACCTCCGGGAACTTGGGTTACCTGTTCCGCAGCAGCTACAGTGCCTCTTCTATTTGAAGTAGTATTGGAAGAACTTGAACTAACCTTAGGGAAATTAGTAACTGTTGGTGAAGTTGGAGTTGATCCACTTTCTGCTCTTGCCTTACTAATACTTATTCTTTCGCCATTTAAAAAGGCAACCACAAAGGCATCTGGATACCCAACTTTCCTAATTTCATCTCTTGCCGCAGTTGCATTATTCAAATTGGCAAAAAGACCTGCAGTATACCTCGTTATACCTGTACCGGTAGGTTCAGCCATTAATGGCGCAAATCCTTTAAATGTATTTGCCGGAATCTCTTTTCTAAATGCTCCGATTTGGACTTTATAAACAATCCCGTCAGGTAGCGTTGTTTTGGTCGGTATTGGCCTATTCTCGCTGTATGCCGACTCATTTCTATTTAATGCAACAAAAATTGCTTGTTTCACTTGTCTCGGAACAATGTCGATATTGTCAATTTCAACAGTAGTTTTTTCGTTGGAAACTAAAGCCGGAGTGTTATTTTTAGGAACAGTATTAACTTGTTTTACTTTTGCGGGAGCATTATCAGCAGTTTCTACTTGCACCGGTTTTGTCTCTACTCTTTCAGTTGTTTCTCCTTCTGCTCCTGTTTCTGCAGTCTGTGTAGCAGTTTTGTCTTCTGTAACATCAACTAATTCATTCGCAACATTGCCATCAATAAAGTCAGTTGCTTCAGCAGCATCAGTTGCCTTTATTGGCTTCAAATCATCCATTTGTTCAGCAGTTTCATCACTTTCTAATGAACCGGTATTTCCTTCAACAGTTGGTAACGACTGTGGTAAATTAGCTATTGCACTCTCCGATTCAATCTCAGGCACATAATCAGCACTTAAGAATACATATTCCTTTCTCTCTCTTTCTCTCAATC
>Ga0228627_1000310_pt1 | contig 31481 bp, 39 predicted proteins | sample 33DmetaG_FD_190483 | JGI IMG/M metagenome (GOLD analysis project Ga0228627, IMG submission 190483) | Seawater microbial communities from Monterey Bay, California, United States - 33D | ecosystem: Environmental > Aquatic > Marine > Coastal | place: USA: California | collected 2016-09-28 | reverse complement strand
TCTCATATACGCATTTTCACTTTCAAAGATTTTATATTATCGTACGCACAACGCGACACATTTTACAAACACAATATTTTACTTCCTTGCTGATTTTACTTCATTCTTTGGGATTTGGATTTTTTTTGGGTGTATTATCTATATGAGCAAAACTTACAAAACAATTCCTAAACGCTATGTTCCACAACATTTAAGCAAAGCAGACAAAATAATACAGAAAAAGGGTATTATTAAATCTCAAAAATTATACAAAAAAGGGAAATATGTCATGCGCGAGAAAATCAAATCATTCAAGAACAAACAATCGCCCCACATTACTAAAGCACAGTTACTTTACAAAAGTAATATTATTAAACCGTCTAAAGAATTGGCAAAAAAGACAAAATGTAATATTAAGGGATTGCGCAAAATATTCAAAAAGGGACAAGGTGCGTATTATTCAAGCGGGAGTAGACCGAATCAAACACCACATTCATGGGCATATGCGCGTCTTGCAAGTTCTATTAGTGGCGGCAAGGCGGCGGGCGTTGACTACAGCATTCTAGAGAAATATTGTTCCAAAAATTCCAAGGCACTAAAACTTGCTAAAAAATCAATGAAAAAATATAAGAAGGGTATGAAACGCGTACCTCAGGTGCCGCTATCTTATTCGAAACCTAAAAATAAAACTCAAAACAATAAAAAAACAAATGGTATTTCATAACAGTGTATTAGTTTGATTTCAATATGTAAATTAAAGCCGTACCCAAAACCCCAGCCAAAGCGTACGGTGCAATGGCGGTGGCGGGGGGGGTGGAGGGCGGCGGGTTGATATCTTCGTTAAATATGCGATCAAGCTCCCTTTCATTCTCACTACCCAAAGGATCCCCCCCTCCTCCAAATTCAAGGGTTTTTGTTTTTTTCATTGATTTCTTTTTTTTACTTTTCGCCAGGCAGTGTTGGCGCTGTGAAAATCCTTTCGGTTTCTTACAATTAATACTGTCCTTGTATTTTTTGCTCCATTTGCGCCCCTTTTTCTCTTTTTTTCCTTTTGTCCTTTTTGTTTTTTTTCTTTTGTGTTTTTTTTTCATACCGCCACCTGTTTGACAACAATACTTGGTAATGCCGAGTTCTGCGAAAAGAGGTAAATTTAACTCTAACTCTAAACCTATACCGGCTTTAATGTCATTAAAATTAATATCTACTCGGGTTGTAATATTTCTTTCGGAATTATCTAGTTGGTCATGTAAGTAACTCCTCATTGTATTACTAAATTGTTCATCAATTTCATCAATATTTGAAGTTTCAATGTATAAATTGATAAGTTCATTTATTAATATTTGTTTATTTTCAATTAGTTTACCAATAACTACATTTACCGCTTCCTTATAATCTGTTTGATAATTTCCATTATTAATATTGTTATATTCGGTTATTTCCTCTGATACTTTGGACATCTCTTTTTTCAAATATTCAAAGTGAAGATTCGCAGTTTCAAGATCATAGTTTGGTTTATTTTGATTATTGGCAATTGGCTCAACAAGCGGGGGGGTAATATTTCCGTCAAAATCCGTTGAAGGCAGCGCATCAAAATGCCAACCATTTACAGTATAACCGGATTCATTTATAATCCGGATTACCGCGTCATTATCTTTCCTAACATCCTCATTCCCCTGTAAAAAAGGAGGTTCATTTCTAGGAGGTGTATATACACCTATTTTGATTTCACCTAATTTTAATTTTGCGAATTCTGGTTTTTTTCTTCTAACGCTATTCATCAATTCCTGAAAATAAAGTTGTGCACCAAATACTTCCAAATCAGTTGCAAATATTTTATTTGCTTTCATACGTTCTAAATGGGCAATCAATTGTTTTTGCGCCAACTCATAATCGTCATTACTGGCATTTGTATCAAGTCCGTGATAAGAAGCCAATAACCACGCTTCGCCTTTTTTTCCAGGATTTTGAATTGTGATTTTTTTAAATTCCTCAATAGACACGTCTATTTTTTTAAGGAGACCCTCGACAATATTTTGTCTCAATGTTTTATGATCGATTACACCAATTATAGTATCTAGTTGGATGTAACTTGAAAATATATTGTTAAGACCTTCTTTTAGTGCGTGGAAAAAACAATTCCCATCGCCTTCAACATTTATTACATCGGAAAGTGTAAAACGTCCAGCCATTAATTATATAAAACTCCATAAAATATTTAAAAATATGTAAACAACCCTGACTAAGAAATGATGTTTTACAATCTAACATGTGCCTGGTGTTTCATCGCCAACTCCACCTTATTGAATATAGAATGGCCTGATGGAAATTCTCAATATTACGGAACAATTATCAATAGTTCGCTCATAAAACTTGATGGTGTTTTTCCAAATTCGCGATACTTCTCCTTTGAAATGTATGACTTACAAACATGGAAACCGTTTTGGGATATACACGATGACAATATAAACGCCCCCGTGAATCCATACAATGATCCCACTATACCATACAACAACAGTCTAAAGTATCACATTGATTTAAATATTGACAATCATTATGAAGATAATCAAGACCAATATTACCTTTTGATTTATCGCATTTATATGGGGGTTAATAATACAGGAAGTGTTCAGCTTCCAATTTTGTCTTTATTTCACAACAAGAAATGGAATTACATTGAACCTTGCGACGACAAAACCCGTCCAGTTATTGATATCCAGGACACTTCCCCCCAATATTCACTGTATAAACCAAATGAAAATGACAACTTCTATCCACCACAAAACAAAAGTAATTTATTTATCAATTACGATGCAAAATACATGATTGCATTTTACAACAACAGTCTGGATAGTTTTACGGGCGCCAAGATTCAACTTAAACTACCAAGTTATCCAACCACCATACAGAACATAGCTAAAGGAAAATATGATGTTCGGTATTTTTCGGTCAGCATCGTTGATCTGAGTAGTCCACGTCAAACCACACAAACAATCAGTGATAATATATTGAAAAATCATTCAAATGAAAACGGCGAGGTTTGTCTTTATTTGTTCTGTCACAATCTTCAAAATATATCACTTCAACTGTTTCCACCCACCACGAGCGATCATAATTGTTCAGGTCAGACGCAATATTTTGGGGTACTATATAGACAGTTGTTGCCACAGTTTGTAAATGAAATTCCAGACACACCAGACGCAACCCAAAGTAAACTCATGAAAATGATGGGAGATTATTATCCAGAAATGAAATGGTTTTAAAATTTTAACATCATGTCAGATGCTTGTTGTCAAATTTAGGAATTGTGATTAATAAAATATTCGATAACTATATAATGAATAAATCAAAGAAGGCGCAGAGTGGTAAAAGAACTACCAGAAAGAAACAAAAACATTTAGACAAAAAGGCAAAGCGTGGTGGGGCGACAAGTACAAGTAAAAGGCTGAGGCCCCTTGCTTCAGCGGGACCCCGGCTGGGAACGAAATCCCGGATTACCGGAAACGAAAACTCATCAGTAAATTCATCAAATAACAATTCTAGTAATCAAGACAGTTCCCAACCACCCTCTCTCCAAAGGCCTCGGGGCACGAAGACGGAAACTCATCCGGGTTGGTGGGTTGGTGGGTTGGTGGCGTTTGGCTTAGTGGGCGTCATCTTGGGACAATAATTTACGATAAATGTTCCGGACAATTACACATTTGAACATTTAAAACGCCGACTTAATCTAGATATCAAAAGATAAAGTCCGGTATCCCATATTTCAACTAAAATATAATAACTATATATATAATGAAACCACGTTCTAAAACAAGTAGAAAACCGTTGAAGAAAAAACAAAATGGTAAAAGAACTACCAAAAAACATAAACAAACACACCAAGCACGGCGCAAAAAGAGCCGCGGTATGATTGGGGGGGTGAGGGGGGAGGGGACCAGCGCCGTCGCGGATAAGGATATAAGGTATTTCCGCCGCCACCCCTCATCCAACGAAAATGAGCCGCCGCCCCATAATCTAGCGGAGAATAAGCCAGTCGACAACCTCAGCGTGCAGGATCTCGCTGAAGATTTTCACAAAATACCACCCAAGAAGTACCTTTTTGTCGGTTATGCGGCATTATCGCTTTTTTTTGTCGGTTATGCATTATTTGGGAATGACCTAAATTAAATCCGTTGTTTTAGTTTTTAGATAAAATTATTCCGCTTACCATCATAAATATACCAAATACTTGTTTATTTGTTAATATCTGGTCGTTAAATATATAATCGGCGATAAAACTGGTAACAATGGTCAACGCTTGAATTTGAGATGTAATGCTACTCGCAGAATTATCCTTCAGCAGCCTAGTCATATGATAAGAACTTAAAATAGTCAAGGCACTGCTACCCATAGAGAATTGCAGCTGTTTGTGGGTGATATCTTCCAACTTGAGCAAGTGTTGGTTTCTCACAAGGTAAACGAAGTTTCCTAACATTGTTGTAAATTGTATGAGAGCATAGCCGGTATAATTGTTCAGTTGTGTAATGGCTACTTTGCGAATGAATGGATTGATACTGTAACATAAAAAAACAATGATGACTTGATGTTTCATGATTTATATAATATATATATGGGTTCAAAATTTTTTATGTTATTTCTAATTCTCAAAATGGGAAAACATAGAATAAAATCGTTGTAATGAAATAGAAAATACACTTTCACACTCGTTGTTTCTTGATTCTATATTTTTGAAACATACGATGGTTGGTAATTTCTTCGGATATATTTTTGTGACTTTTACCATATTTCCACATTCACTTATCCATATACTATTGATGCTTGGTGCGAATTCATTATTGGTAATTCTGTAAAGAACTGGTATTGGTAGTTGTTCCATATGTTGCTTATAAAATAAATAAGTTATTATATTATTTCAATTTTTATCTATAAATAAAAATCCAAACTATTATTTTTTAATTTTTTGAATTTTTTTGAGAATTGAAAAAATGATTCCCCCCCCCCCTCACTCATTACTTTTTTTGTTATCCAAAGGTGACTAATTGAAACTTTTCGTAATTATGGTAAGGAATATTATATTATATTATATAATTTTGTTATGATATCAATAACAAATGTTTCTTGTAATAAAAAAAGTAATGAAAAAGTAATGAAAGTAATGAAAAAGTAATGAAAAAGTAATGAAAAAGTAATGAAAAAGTAATGAAAGTAATGAAAAAGTAATGAAAAAGTAATGAAAACTATTTAAAAATAATATTTATCATTTTATATATGAGTAAATATTATTGTCATCACTGTGAATATGATGCGAAAATTAAAGGGAATTATGACAAACATTTGAAAACAAAAAAGCACCAAAACGCAATAAAAAGTCACCCCAAAACCACCTCAAAGTCACCATTGAGTCACCCCAAAACCACCTCAAAATCACCTTTTTTGAAGGAAGAAAATAGCAACGGATATCCCTGTAAATATTGCAATCAAGTATTCAAATATAAACAGGGAATGTACAGGCACATAAAATATACGTGTAAGAAAAACAAAGATGAAGATTTCAAGGAACTTGCGCGGTTGTTGAATGAAAAAGACAAACAGATCAGAGAACTGATTTCAGACAAAAACAATCAGTTTCAAAAGATGCAAAAGCAAATAGACAAGTTGATCAACAAACTTCAAATTCAAAATATCAATAATGGAAATGTGAACAACGGAACCATCAATAATAATACACTTAATATTCAACTGTTGAATCATAAAGATACAGACTATAGTCATCTTACCCCAAAAGATTATATTACGTGCATTAAGGACCGCAATCATTGTGTAAAGACTCTAATTGAAAAGGTACATTTCAATGCGGACAAGCCGGAAAACATGAATATATACCTGTCGAATATCAAAGGCAAGTATGTTATGATATATAAAGACGATGAATGGCAAATACAAGACAAGAAGACACAAGTGGATGATTTGTACGATTATAATGAATTTGTCCTGGAACATTGGTATGATGAATATGTGGAAAAGTACCCAAATATTGTAGAATCCTTCAAAACATATCTACAAAATAGAGACTCAAACACACTGTTGAATAACATCAAAGAAGAAATACTTGTCATGTTATACAATAAGCGAAAGATGATTGCGATCGAATAACATAAATTTTTGAATGACGTTTTTTATCCATAATACAATTTTTTATCTTTTAGTCAAATGTGTTCACGAACGAATTGAAAGTGTTTTATCGGCAATGTCGCAGACGGAGTCTTGAAGCAGTCATTACTAGTTTAAGTGTATCAAAAAATGAGTACAAACAAAAAAGCAGCTTTGGGTGCATCGGCTTTCGCAATATTTTTATTGATTTGTTATTATATTCACGAAAAAATAATTAATTTCAATTGATTACTTTTTTACTTTTTTACTTTTACCTTTCGCTTTTTTACTTTTTTGTTCTTTTTAGACTTTGATTTTTTGTGGTGAGTCTTTTTCTTACCAGAATTCTTTGTAGAAGATTTTTTACGAGATTGCATTTTTCTTTATTTCGTTTACATTTTTTTGATTTATTTCGTTTACATTTTTTTGATTTATTTCGTTTACATTTTTTTGATTTATTTCGTTTGCATTTTATTTGACCGCCTCGAAAAATGGATGAAAGAGAACGAGGATTTAATTCTATCATCCCTCTAAATAAAGCATTTATACTTTCCGTAGAATCAGGAAATATATCTTCTAAAGCAGTCCAACAATTAAATCCGTTTTGTTGTCTTGATAATATTCTTTTATAATCTTTATAATTATAACAAACCTTAAGTACGGGTCGTCGTGCAGGGAATAAAACGGTGGTATCATTAGCATTTAAATATGTATTCAACTTTTCAATTGAATTTTCATCTATTCCATCATGTTCATATACCAACGGTACATTATCAATAGATTCTCTATAATTTCTTAAAAAAGTTACTAGTACAGGATCTGGAGAATAAATACACATTTTATTATCATTTCCAGATCCAAATCCTATGCTGTATTTTTTATTATCAATATGCGAATGAATAATTAATATCGCATGAGAAATAAGGGAATCGAATTGTAAATTGAAGTTATTCAGTGAAAGGATTTTAATATTATCTTTTTCATTTGGTTCATATTTTTCTTTTATATTAATATGTTTCATTTCTGCTTCGGGTCTGAAATAATCTTCTACAGGATCTGAAACTCCCCAAATACTATATAATTGTCCATCAAAAGATGATTTCTCAGAAATAGAATAGTTGATATCTAATTTTGGGCGAGAAGGTGGAGATGTTACTAATTTATTACTCACGTATTGATGCCTTCTGTAATTATATATATATGTATGTATGTAAAAAAAATTATATAAAAAAAATCCTCAGAATCATATTCATTATTGTTTATTAGATAAGAAATTTCAATCCATTGTTATCCATTTTTTTTTGATTTTTTGTTATTTTTCATTATTGACGTCGCGACTATTACTATTAAATAATGACAAATTTATCCACAAACAAATTTTGGGACTTTTTTATTTTTATATTTTGAAATTTTTTGAGAATTGAAAAAATGATTCCCCCCCCCCCTCACTTGAAACTTTTTTGTTATCCATGGATAACATTTCATTCCTTTTTCTCAGTTATGGTAACAACACCTATAATTTATATTATGTTTTTTGTTACTATATCAATGACATTTATTATGTGAAGTAAAAAAGTTTCAAAAAAGTTTCAAAAAGTTTCAAAAAGTTTCAAAAAGTTTCAAAAAAGTTTCAAAAAAGTTTCAAAATCAATTTAAATATAATATTTACTATTTTATATATGAGCAAATATTTTTGCAATCACTGTAATTATGATGCGAAGGTTAAGAGTAGTTTTGACAAACATTTGAAAACAAAAAAACATCTAGAAAAAGTAAAATGTTATCCAAATGTTATCCAAAGTTATCCTCTGTTATCCAAATGTTATCCAAATGTTGTCCAAAATGAGCAACAGACGATGAAACTAAATGAATGTAAATATTGTGGGAAAGTATACAAGTACCGCTCTGGATTAAGTAAGCATATCAAATACACTTGTAAGAAAAACAAGGACGAGGATTTCAAAGAACTCGCGCGATTGTTGAATGAAAAAGACAAACAAATCAAAGAATTGATTTCGGACAAAAACAATCAATTTCAAAAGATGCAAAAGCAAATAGACAAATTAATAAACAAACTTCAAATACAAAATGTCAATAATGGAACTATCAATAACGGAACCATCAATAACAATACAATGAATATTCAATTATTAAATTACAAAGACACTGACTATAGTCATTTAACGCCGAAAGATTATATTACCTGTATCAAGGATTGTAATCATTGTGTGAAGACCCTCATAGAAAAGGTACATTTCAATACAAACAAACCGGAAAACATGAATGTATACTTGTCGAATATCAAAGGCAAGTATGTAATGATCTTTAAAGATAACGAATGGCAAATCCAAGACAAAAAGACACAAGTGGATGATCTGTATGACTATAATGAGTTTGTATTGGAACATTGGTATGATGAATATGTTGAAAAGCATCCAAGTATTATAGAATCATTCAAAAAATATCTAAAAAATAGAGACTCAAATACAATGTTGAATGAAATAAAAGAGGAAATACTTGTCATGTTATACAATAAGCGAAAGATGATTGCAATAGAAGGATAAAATAGAAAAATATAGATCTGTGAAACATATTGTAAGCATTTTTACATTCTTCTTGAGTCAAAACATTGTGAACAATTGAATATCCGAATTCTTCCAATTCTTGGCGAACGTTTGCGTAATTTGTTTCGGTAAGTGAAGCCATCTTATTGTGGGGGTTTGTTACTTTTATTTCAATCTTCTAAATTTATCAAATCAATTTTTTGAAATACATGATTAAAAATTGAAATACTAGAACGTCAAAATTTTAATGACATAAACAATATCCATATATTGTAACAATGGCTCTAGCAATGGTTGTTTTCGGAAACAAGAAAACAAAAAGCAGCGATTTTGAAAAGTGGCTTTCCGAAAATGGGTATTACTATATGAAAACAAAAGACAATCGTCCGTGCTTCAAATCAAAATTGACACGCAAATTAAAACAAAAATATCAAACCGAAAGACAATGTTCAAAACCCAATATGTTCTCCTTTAAGTTCGCAAGATAATGTATTACAACAAATGATATAAACACATAATACAATGTATATATGTAAAATAAGTTACACCATGGTCTTATGGTGTAATGGTTAGCACTCCATGCTTTGAACGTGGCGTTCTGGGTTCAATTCCCAGTAAGACCTGTAAACCCGGTTAGCTCAGTAGGTAGAGCGCAAGACTTTTAATCTTGTGGTCGTGGGTTCAATCCCCACATCGGGTGCTGATGTTGATAAAACAAAAATATATATTCTAATGTGATTTACATAGAGTACTGATGGCCGAGTGGTTTAAGGCGCCATCCTCAAGAGGTGGTATCTTCGGATAACGTGGGTTCGAATCCCCCTCAGTACATAAATATGTTTTTATATAACGAGCTCCTATAACTCAGTTGGTTAGAGTGCTAGTCTTATGAGCTGGAAGTCGCAGGTTCGAACCCTGCTAGGAGCATAAAGTGACAACGTGTCCGAGTGGTTAAGGAGATGGACTGCTAATCCATTGTGCTGTGCACGCGTGAGTTCGAATCTCACCGTTGTCGTATATACACCAAACCAATCCGCATTAGTCTAGGTGGTCAGGATCCCCCGCTTTCACCGGGGTGACCCGGGTTCGAGTCCCGGATGCGGAAGCCTCTTATAAATTAGATGATTAATACCGTAACCACCATGTATTGATTTATGATAACAAAAACCACATTTTTCCCATATAATTTCCACATTTTCAATTTCTTTACTTGACGCTTCCAACCAAATACTCCATTCTTTTGGAATTTGATTTATCATATTTTTTAATATTTGTTGTTTTCTATATTCAGGTATTACACAAGCAAACACTAATTCATGTGTAAATAGACTACCATCTAGACCATTTCCTGTGCATTTTAATAATATAAATCCAGGTATTTTACCTTCAAAATTGTCCGGTATAATCCATTTACTTTTTGTATAGCAATATGTATCATATTCATAAATATTTCCAGAATGTTCGCAGGTCAAATTTAATTTATCGATTTCATCTTTCCTCTCTGTTTCTACAAAACATCTTGTACATTCATCTGTTATTTCTGTAAAACAGGTACAAGTGCAATCATTAAACATCGTTATATTTTCTTCTTTTTCGAGTTTTTCTTTTAATTGTAAATCACATAAAGCAACTTTTGTAAATTCATGTGTTAAAAACCATTCATTATCTGTTTCAATACAAATTTGCTTGATTTGTTCAACAATTTCCATTATTTATATTTTAATTACGGACAATAAATATTTCAATTTTAGTTACGGACATTTAAAACACCGGTTTATAAATAAATTAAAATACTTTTTATTGATGCTATTCTTTGACACGAATATGGTAATCGAACTCTACTATATTACTCGAATTCACATATTGTAAATGAGTAAAATTATTGTAAATTTTGTGAATAAGAAAACCATTATTCATCGAATTATATATAGTACGAACTTCGTGATTAGAGTTTTGTTGTGCAAGTTCGGCTTTGTATGCCCCACCCCCATTTACGCAAAAATAGATCCCGTCAAACTTCATGAATTGGAAGTTGTGCTCATGTCCTGAAAAATAAACGTCGACGCGATATTTTTTAAGAAGTATATAAAGCCGTTGTATCATCGATTTGTAGTTACCATAGTAACCGTTTGAAAATATATGATAGTGTCCATAAACAAATAACCATTTACTATTTCTGTTTCTAGCGTCTATAAGACGGTTTTCTAAGTAAGACAACGATTCATGTATCACCTTCTTATTATGTTTATACAATGCTTTTGTATTATCATATAATTCAGGATATATCTTGATGGTGTCTAAAAATATGTGATAACTTTTGGATGTTTCGTCATATGTGTAGTACTCATTATTTGGCATCACCCAATTACTACAATGATTTGTCATATCAATTTGCGACGAAACGCTTTTTATTCCACCATCGTAGTCATGGTTTCCCAAAATAGAAAACCACGAGATATGCTTCAAATGTGGAAATGGTTTGATGAACATCGAATACCAGGAAGTATCCCACTTGGGGTCGGTAATGTTTTTGACACCATCTTCATAAAAATTATCTCCGAGCGAGACAACAAACCGAGGTTTATGAAAAATAGAATAATTCGACATGACATTCGCAACATATTTGACCTGATTGATTGATGTTGGTGTCGCCCCCCAGTCTCCGATCGAAAAATACGTAAGCTTTGGATCCATCGTATTCTTTGTTAATATATCAAAACAAAATCGTTTATAGCTAATTCATTATTTTTATGAATAGCAAGAGAAAATAATGAATACTTTCAACAATGTCACACGAGACAAGCGAACAAACGCTATAAATATCGATATACGTCGCTTTAATTCTAAAGAAGACTACGAAGTTGTCGTGAAGTCAATAGAAGACAATTATAGGAGCAAGACAAAGTTCTATCTGACAATAGAAACAAAAGACCTATTATATGAAAATATTTCGATGAAATACGTATATTTGTTTTCTAGCTTTATGATTAGATTAAAAAAAAAAAATTTCCAGTATCTTGAAAAAACAGATATAAAAGTATATGACCAGCGCGTATTTGATCTGTTGTATTACCTTTTTTTGTATTTATGTTCTCCTGTAGCAACTGTTCGTGTCATTTATTATAACAGCGAAACGAACGATCTCCTAAAAATAAAATCTTATTATGTGTTATAGTATCAATATAAAAATGGATGCGGTAAACAAAATAGACAAAACAATTACAAAATATATATATAATTTTATAAATGCGAGTACTTTACTCAAAGGTGTGCCGCATGTGTTCGGTTTAGTACCGTATGAAATATATGTTATTCCTGGCATGTATTTGGCAATTATTCAGACACTATTATTTGAAACTCATAAACCAACACAGTTTCATTTACTCCCGCACTGGTTTTCTTATTCTATTTTCCAATTTCTAAAGAAATCGATTAAGCGAGGGAGGCCTGGTTGCGTAGACAAATCATTGAACGACTACATAGAACCAGGGCATTGTAAAGGTTCTAATAAGTTTCAGTCTTTTCCTTCTGGACACATGGGGGTGGCATCTTCATTAGCAACTGCTCTGTATATGGAAATGCACTATAGTGAAGATGCGAAGTTTTTTGAAGTGCCGATTGTGTCAAAATCTATGAAAAATGTGATTAGTTTGAGTGGTATATTTGTTGCACTTATGGTTGGTCTTCACCGAATAAGTAAAGGATACCATAGTTTTTTCGATGTGATATGTGGGTTTTTAATTGGATGCTCGATTGGCGCGGTTTCCTGGAAAGTGTTGGAGATTTGTCCAACAAACGAAGAAGATGGTTCTAACAAAAATGTACTCTCTAATAATTTAAACAACGTTTATACAATATATGAAGAGCTGAAGAAAGACAATGAATTCATAAATCATGTGTTATTTGCTAGTAAAATCATATTGATTATTCCAATTTTGTTTCTCATTTATAAGTTCATGACTAAGGATTTGTTTCATTTGACGACGATTAAACACTAATGATAAATATTGTCATATCATGATTGCAGACCAACCAATTTAATTCTATTTGTATCTTTAAACAATCAAGAGCAAGTGGTTGAGTAAAAAATTGAAATGATTACAAATACCATCTGTAAACAAACCAAACCGAACTAAACAACCCGTCAAATGGAACACCTGCCGATTGAGATTCAGAGAGAAATTATCAAGTTCATTCCACGCCACGATTCCGCACAGATCATTTATGATTCCAGATATTTGCTATCCTTGAAATATGTTAGAAGATTCTTGTTTGAAGATAACCCGGCTTATGAGAAGCGCATTTGGGACGAACTAAAACCAACTCACTTGAGGAGTGCGTTTTATGGAGACACTCAGAAAATAACACGGAGTCAACTAAGCAAGGGGCAATATATCGATTTGAAACATCGCGGACTCGTTTGATGAGCGTTTTCTTAATCTTGAATCCTTGGAGTCGGAAGTATTTTTGCAAAATAAATTCTTATTATAGATTAAAAGGCGGATGATAGTCTTTCAACGGTTATTTTTTATTTTATTACTAATCCTTTTGTTGGATTTCGTGTATATATCATTTTTCAGAAACGATTTTGTAAATTTATTTAAAAATGTACAAAAAAGTCCGTTGAAAATAAACAAATTCGGTTTTGTGATTACTTACATGTTGCTCACGTTTACAGTATATTATTTTGGTTTTGTGAAACAATTTACAAGCAAGGATATGTTTATACTCGGTGTTTGTGTGTATGGTGTATATGAATTCACAAATTTGACGACCTTCAAAAATTGGGAAATGAAAATGACTCTTTTAGACACGCTTTGGGGTGGTATATTGTTTTATTTAACACATACCATTACAACAATGACATTAAAATAAATAACAAAGTTTCATAAATATTATTTTATTTTTATAAATTAATATTTATTTTTTATTTTGACACATATTTCAACTAACAAATGACAGACCTCTCACTATTTGTTAGCAAATTAAGATCTACAAATATGTCGACGTCGGCTTGTTTACACTTGTTGCAAAAATATAAATTGCCCGTGATGTCGTTACTGGTCTCTTCGTAATTGAACCACGGGAGCTTTAGTTTCTCAAATACACCATTTTTAATACATATAACAGAAAAATCAACATGGTTTACTTTTACCAACGATGATGGCTTCTCAATCGCTTCAATATTCTCTTTCAAATTACCAGAAGCGTCGCGAATACTCGCTTCGTATTCGTTTAGTTTATTCATCTTGACTTGAATGTCTTCAAACTTACAATAATTGTAACTTTTTTGTTTGATTTCACTTAATTCAAAGTCTTCAATATAGTTTGTGTGTTTTAAACTACGTTCATTCGAACTCAAGCAAGATACCACATCCAAATCATGTTTAATCATCTCAATCACTATGTTAACCGACGGCAAGCAATCACTCTTAATATAAATAATAAAGTCATAATCCAATTTACCGCCAAAGGGGGCGTTAATATCGCCACTAATAGATAACGCCGCCATCTTGGAATTAAATTCACTTGATTTTGCGGACGACAATATAGGTTTGATTTTATTCATCAGGCAATACCCAACAATCTCCGTCCATGTTCGCATAAAATCTGAAGAAAATGTTTTACCTAGCAAACAAAAGACAATCTTTTTTTCAAATACATTATCGTCCATTTTTATAATAGCATTAACTATAATCTTCTATTTATATTGATTATTAGTTACTTTTTTAAAGCCCTGCACTACCCTGAACCAAATACAACGATGCGATAAATGACCCTAATCCCATTACATATACATGAATCCAATGCGGCGGACACTTCTTCATACCAAACACTGAGGCAACTTTGCAGTGTTGTTTATGCGACGCCATTCCCCAGAAAAGCGCATTTAGTAAAAAAAATAAAACCAATAAGTTTTTCAACATTATATAATATACATGACATTTTATATTTCAAACACTTACAATAAAAACGACAATAGCAGGGTTCGAACCTGCGCGGGATAAACCCAATGGATTTCAAGTCCATCTCCTTAACCACTCGGACATATTGTCAACTTAAAATTATTTAGAAATTCACTTCACAATTCACAATTGTTTTTCTTTAATGATTGCATCAAACGAACCGTCGAATATTACATCATCTAATTCGGCGAACTCAATATTTTCCCATTCATGCTCATCAGTCTGAATTATATCGGTTTTATCCACAATTATAGTTATTTTATCGCACCCAGGTTGCTGTATAATTATATTATTGGACATGTCGTTGATATCACAAGTAGGAGCGTCTTCATCGCTACTATCTTCTTCAGAATCTGTAAAACAATTGCTATTACAAAATTCAACTAATGCTTTTTTTCTTTCAACGCTCATAAGACATATATTTGTTTTTTATATTAATATTCTTTGAATAACTCTTTTATTTCATTACTTGGATACGTATATTCGTGAATGGGTTGATCTTCTGATCCATCTTTGACAACTCTGTGTTCGCCCGAATGAACGTTCAAATCATATATATTGAAATTGTCTTCAATATTGAATTTATTTGTTCTTGTTGAAAAATTTACACTAATACTTCCTTCCTCGCCACTAATTATACGGTGAAAAATGCCGGCCGGCCATACAATCATAGCGGGACCATCATAATAAAGTTTATCGTTTTTGTAAACCTTATCTGGCGTGATGATGAAGGACGCTTTTACCATGGTTGACGGATTAAAAATATCAACATATCGTGTTCCCTGCAATACCATCAAATTATCATCTTGTCCTGGGTGCATATACCAGGGTCGTTTTACTGGCGGCGTTGATTCTTCCACCGGACCGGGTGAAATGCTGTTTGGACCATGAATAACGCGATCAACGCCATCTATTTTTGGAATGTCGGACGGGACAATTTCGTCAAACTTGACACCGGTAGTCCTGCGGAGAACGCGAAGTGGAATAATGCGATACAATACAGATGCCATTTGTATACTCATTTATATTTCATTATTTTTAAATAGTTTTCAATAATGAATTCTAGACAACAAGTTGCTTTCATTGCTATGAAGTGCGTATGTGTTCCAAATATCCTCAAAGTCTTTTTTAACTTTTCCGTGCGCCACATTTCTTACCATACTCAATGATGGTTTTCGTATGTCGATGTCGCCGTGTTCCCAATATACCCAATTATTTAATACAATCCAAATATAAAACGAGTCAAAAACACCGTATTTTGTGTGGTTACATAATGGAGAAAGCCCCCAATGAATATTGATATTCCGACGGCGGGTAAAATATTCACACTTCATTATTGCCTGATAGTGAAGTGGTTTTTTATAACAACTATGAAAATGTGTCATTACAACCCCCCATAATTCAACTGGTAGTTCATATTCGTTTTTCATAGCGAACAATGTTAATAACAAGTATTAGTTGTTTCTAAGAATCAATTTTTTGCGAGTTCATCTCTGATTTCCATTAGAACTTTTCCCAACAAGTTTTGTCCGTATCTATTTGGATCTTTACGAATCGCCGTTTCTTTATCATAACCAATCCCCCAAATCTTGTCCCATGGCGATGCTTCATATAATTGTTTTGGATGGGTCTCCAAAAGTTTTTCTTTTATATTGTGATTCTGGATAAATTTATTTCTGACACATTTTAACATAACATCATACTTTACTTGATTCCATTTTGCGTCATCGAAGTTCCGAACACTTCTTCCAAGTTTTTTTATTTTATTAGGGTTTGTTTCGTGTAAAATTTCTGAAAGGAGAGTATCGTTATTTTCATCAAAATATTTGCATTTATGATACATAAACGCCTGTTCTGAGCACGTGAATTCTATTTTGTCTATTGTAAAAACTGTCGGATAAAAGTTGCTCAAGTATCCGTCATATCCAGACGGTCTGAAGAAGAACAATCCACCTTTCTTATGATTCATAGTTTTGTAGTTGTAATATATAAGTATAATTGTGAACCTAATTTCAATTTTTTCATTTATTCTCTATCAAAAAAAATAATATATGACGTCATTTACAAAATTCTAGAGGCGACCGAGTTTGGCGTTTAATCTTCGCTCGCGGCACCATTTGACATAGTTGCGTTCTGTTTGTAATTTTTCTTTTTCTTAGAATAACTACAATATTTATGGTCAATTATCACCCACTCATAATTTGTCTTTTTACTATTATAATGCACCATTGGTGAATATATTATTCTTGGTACCGACCTATTATAGGAAACGCTAATAGTCTCTAATTGTTCATTGCAATAACTCGCTAGGTTCTCAAATAGTTGGAGGTGGGTGTTAAGTTCTTCTGTAAATTCAACTCCTTCGTTCTTACTAGTGACGATTTGTGCGAACATTTCAATCAATGAAACACCAATCAATTCGAAAATGTAAAGCACATCCTTGTTTTTCTGTCGAGTATAATCTTTCTGATAAATTGAGGAACGCAACTCCTCCTTTGTCTTTCCCTTTAAAATATATTGTACGCGCAATGATTCATTGTGATCTATATCCCGTGCTTGTTCGCGATATTTTGGCAAGCAAACGTGTGAAATGTGAAGACCGACCTGATGGAGGCTATAAATATCATTCATATTTTTTTCAATGATTTCGTGGTCGCGTTTTAAATCCTCATTAGTTGACATTTGAGACACGATTTTATACTTGATTATGTTTCTCAGCGTGATATAATTACACATACCACCACAAACAACGTCGCCAGGATTCCGCGGCGCTACACCATTTGAATCCAGTGTTTTTTGATATTCATAAAAGTGTGGATTGTGAACAGGACCGTTGTCAATGACACCGCTACTCCAACTGAACGCGACATTGCAATTCGTACACCACATTTGATTACACCCCGATATTTTCGATATTCGTGTCCCACAAGAGGGGCACGGTTTCGTTTCTTGTTTGATAAGTTCAGCCGACTTTACCATATCTTCGTTGCAGACGTGTTCTCCATTTTTGTCAAGACCAATGATAACAAGACATTTTGAACAAGTGTGCATGTTACACAAACCACATTTGTATTGCGAACTTAGAAATCCACGACAGTCATTTCCAGGACAGGGCATAATGAACTTTCTTTTTTCAGATGATGGTGTATTTGTTGAATTGTTACGCAAATAAAGAATCTCTTCGCGAGTCTCGCGTTTTTTCTGAGAAAGTTCTTTCATTTTTAATTGCAGCGCGACAATTTCTGTATCAATCTTTTCTAATATCTGTTTTTGCAAACCAATTGCCTTTTCTCTTTCAGCTGCTTCCATTGTTTGCGGCATTTTACTCATTTCCTTTTCAAGGAGGAGATCCATCCGCTTTGCTTTATATTCTTGTGAAACAAAACTCCGGTTTAAATTCATTGTCATAAAATCTTGACTCCATGCTTTCTTGCAATTCATACAATGTGGATCATTTGTGGTTGACAGTAAGTATGTGCGGACACAGGTTTTGCATGCCTCAAAGTTACAATCGTCGTAACAGCACCTTATTGCCGAACGAGTGCTTTTATTGTAGTATTCGCAGCAAATGTTACAAGAAGAAGCCATATCTTACACAAGTTGTTGTATACTGATTAGAATAATGGCAGACACGATTTCAATTTTTTTGTGAAAATTCCATTAATTGTTTTTCAGACAAGTCCACAATTTCTCTTCTATATTCTATATGGTTTTCATGGAAGATTTCGTTATGTTTGCGATTTTCTAATAACATCCTAAATTTATATTCTTCGCAAAAATATTTTATATTCTCGTTGTAGCGCATATCAAGAGTTCCGTCTTTTTTCCGTTTCATATTCGGTTTACCCGCAACTTTTTGTTTCACGATTTCATAAACACGAGCTTCTTTTGAAGAAATCATTTGTCTTTTTCTTAACTTGTTCACAATATATTATTAAATAGTCCTTTCAATTTTATTAGCTGCGTCACTGTGTGTATTTTTGTTTGCGCGTTTAACGCCATTCGCGAATAACATTCACCCGTCCGTCTCTCAAGTAAGATGTGTCGTATTTATTAATTTCTTGTCGCCTCTTGTTTGAAGTCATAAGAATAATAACATATGGGAACATACCATATTCAATCTTATCCATGAACGAGTTCCACGAAGTTTTGTCATGTATTTCCTTATTGTATTTTTTATGTTCTGTATTCACATTATTGTGAATTTCCGAAATGAGAATGTCTACCTCGTCGAAAATGACAATCATCGGTTTTTCACTTGAAATTCTCGCTCGCGTATAAACTTCATTAAAATTGCTAGAAGGTTCGTTGCCTTTGTAAACGTCGCATAAATAACAATCAAGTTTTTGTGCCATCAAATACGCAAAAAACGTTTTACCGCACCCAGGCTTGCCGCTCAAGAAAACCTTGCAGAAATGATTGTTCTTGTAAAAATTCATAGTATCGCGAAATAATTGTTTCTGAATATCATAAAAGGTTAGTGTCTTGTTATTCGACATATTTTCAAGATTGACAACGCGAGTTCCATATTCAAAATAACCATATTCTCCGCGCTTCGTAATATAAGTAATATTTGTACAAGACTCAGAATTGTTTTTACACGGAACATAATCTTCATCAAGGTCAATGCGCTCTTTAATTTTAATCTCTTCGCTTAATTCCTTATAAAACGATGTTTTACAAACAACTGTCATTACTTCTTGTCGATATACGTTATTGAAAATAATAAAATGTGGAATTGTGCTTTTGTGAATGATAATTCCGATCGGTTCATTATTTTCATCATACTTATTACAAATAAATTTATGATTAATAACTTTTTTGAATAGAATGTTCCTTTTATCCTTAGAAGAAATTTGATAAATTCTATAACCAAAATGGTTCAGTGCGAAATAAATGATGAAATTGAAGTTGTGAAAGAAATTATCTAATTGTGAAAAAAATATGAAAATATACGTGAATAGGTTGAAATTAGATGTCATAATGTAATATTTGGATTATTATTTTTATATTTATTATTTATATACTACCAACAAAGTAACAATGAATGAAATTGAAAAGAGAGCGAGTTGGGGCGAAGAGAATTATTTCAATGTATTCTCTCTCGCATTTTTATTCATATTTTTATATTATGGTATAAAAAATGGCATTGAATATGGTTCTAAAATAACAATATTTATATGGTGTCTGACAGTGTGCACAACCCCAATTTCATCTGCGTCTGTATTGTTGTCTTTTCCAATTAAAATTTTCACCAAAATTCCAATGTTCGTGACAAAATTTGTTTCATCAATTATTTCCTTAGGAATGTTATCATACTTTTACAAATACCAATTTGAATTAATTAACACAATACCACTAGGACGGGCATTTACAAAAATAATTGACCGTAAATTATATGTCTTGTTTTTGGTGTCCATCGCGGCATCCATTATCAGCTCATATATACTAGACAACTTTGTGGATTATTTTGTTTTGCCTCATACCGACCCATTGGAAAAAGACAAATTGGCGCAGATGATGGTGTTGTTTTTAGTATTTGTAATATTGAATTTTATATATTTCAACATTTTGATCAAAAACAAAATATTTCAGTTGGATAAAATATATTACTTTTTGTAATTTATATCCATTGCGAAAAATTGAAACGCTTGCGGCGGTACACTATTTTAGCAATGACCAGCAACCGATTATGTCAGGGAAAACAATTAAACGTGGGGGTACTATCGAAAACATGTACGCAAGGATTGTGTATAAATCATTTTTAAGCCCCGAATCAAATAATAAAGGCGTTATGGAAGATATCATTCGCAGTTCTAAAAAAAATAATAGCGCTTCAAATATTGGTGGGAAACTGATTTGGGAACAAAGCACATCTTCAATTTTACAGATTTTAGAAGGTCCCGTTGAAAACGTAGATAAAATCTTTGATACAATAAAGAAAGACAACAGACACTTTGATATATCTCTCGTAGCATGTGAAGATATATCAAAAGAACAAAGGCTTTATCCAATATGGACGATAACAATGACTGAAGATGTCGCCACGACACATGAACCAGACATCAGTGATTATCAGATTTTGTCAATCATTGGAACTGGTGGATTTGCCACGGTTGTAAAAGCAATGTGTAAAAAAAACCAAACATTTGCGGCTATCAAGATAATGTCCAAAAAGAGACTGACCAATAATAATTACAATATTGCTCTTAGGGAACGCGCTATTTGGAAAGAACTAAATGATACGAAATTTATCAACAAATTGCATTTCTGTCTACAAGATCCATTAAATGTATATTTTGTGATGGATTTTGCTTCAAGGGGTGACATGTACTCTTGTATAAATTCTTGTAAATTAGATTATGATTCATGTCTATTTTATTTCGGTGAAATTTTATGCGGACTCAATTCAATACACTTCAATGGTATCGTATTTGGTGACTTGAAGTTAGAAAACATTCTCATCGATAATTCGGGGCACATATTATTAACTGATTTTGGAATTTCAAGAAAGCGCGACGAAATAGACAAAAATGTACGCGGAACCCCCGTTTATTTCGCACCTGAAATGATAACCGAGAAATTGATTCATCCAAAAAGTGATATTTGGGCACTGGGTATCATTTTATATGAAATGACCGGAACCCGTTTACCCTGGCAAGGATTGAATCGTGATATTATGTTCCAAATGATATTGAATATTCAATTATCATTAAATGTGGTCTTTGATAACAATTTGAATGAACTCATACAATTTTTGACAAAAAAAGACCATTCTGAACGCCCGGACTGTCAAACTATAATTCAATATTTAAAAACCGAATCATTTATAGATGATTGGGACCAGGTTCAATCGCGCTCACTGGAACCACCACATCTGCCTGACCTTGTGAATGAATCTAATAATATCATGATGAATTTTGGATTATAATGTTGATTGGTAATATGTGATGAGATTGTGTTATATTTTATATTCATTATTTTTAATGGTCGTTGAAATATTCATATTCAGAGAAGAGAAAATAAAACAGGAATTAAAGACAAATTGTCGCATTAGATTATTGATAACAAACATAATGCCTACATCCTACGAAACAACCGAAGATGAAACCTATACAATCCACATTACTTTAAATGAGTTGATAACGATTGTGTTTGCGCTACAATATTTTTATATTTTCTTCTCATTTATGCGGTATAATTTCAAAGATAAAATTGAAAACATTTAAAGCAATAATGATAATTACATCAAACATCTATAAAATGGCATATCTCGTCCAGCGTAACGAAGAGACCCCAGGAAATGTTCTTGTACAGTCGGAATATACCTTATATTTGAGCGTTCAGAACTGTAATCCCGAGCTACAAGATATTTATCGCGCAAGTGCTCTAAAACACAACGAAAATATGTATCATGATAATTTTCCAGATAGTGGTTTCGACGTCTTTGTTCCAAAAGAGCAGATTCTCAGCCACGAGCAAGTGAATAAAGTGGATTTGTTTATTAAATGCGAAATGGTTCGCCACGTGAACCGTGAAAATATTCCGAATGGCTTCTGTTTGTATCCTCGTTCAAGTATTTCCAAGACCAAGTTCCGTCTGGCAAATAACGTCGGAATTATTGACAGCGGATATCGTGGTAATTTGGGAGCCATGTTCGACGTAATTTATTCTACAGAGGAAGTCAAATGTGAAAAGCATCAGCGACTTGTTCAAATTTGCGTTCCAACTTTGGCGCCATTCAAGGTAGTAATTGTAGAATCTGATTCGGAACTAAGCGCGACCCGACGTGGCAGTGGTGGGTTTGGTTCAACCGGATCGGGGGAAGTAAATGTTTAAAATTTTGATTCATATATGATATGCGACCACTAAAATAAAAAATATTTTGAAAACAAACAACATATTTTTTATTCTGAATTGTTCAATTACTTGTTTACTATTGTCTTGACGAATCTAAAATAGTTTTGATCGGCTGAAATTAATAATTTTGATCAAGTCTTTCATTTGTACAAATGGCAACTCAATTTTTTCATAATTGTCAATTTCATTATCAGGATGAATCACAACCAATTGAATGTCTCTGATTACGAAACCATATTTTGTTTCAAGTATCATTTTATATAGATTCAATTGAAGAGTATAATGCCAATAGTTCGTGTCTGGAATATGCCCAGCACCTTGAGCAATGCACGATTTATTGAAGCCACTGAAGCGCTCAATCTTTTTACAACGCTTCCAGTCATATATGCTAAGAGACCCATCGTCATTTAGAAATGTCATATCAACAGAACCGGCAATTTTATTTGTTTCGTCGTAAATACACCACTCGGTGCGATATGGAACCAGTTCCGGATGGTCGTCAACAAAATTCTTGAAATATTTATATTCGATTGTATCTTCGTAATCATTATTATTCATAAAATCTTGGAAGAATTTTGGATGATTAGACAGTTCACTGTTGTACATGTCATTGTAATGATATTCAAATAGGTAGTGCATTGTTGTTCCCAACTTCGCGGCTTCGTTTCCGTTTTCTTTCCACTGCTGTTTAATTTCTGGTTTTGTCATTCCGTAATATTTACTTTTTTCCCAATTAGATGACGCCATCATTTTATCGATAATTGCGTCGGCGTTGAACTTTTCAAAAGCGTTGTGTACAACAGTTGTGATAGACTTGTAACCGCGCCTTTTCTTCACATAGTAAACGTGACCATTTTCCTGAAACTTGATATCGTCGTCACGTTCGTGTTTGTTCAGAATGGACAGCATCTTGGAGTGTGTTATTATGAGTGTTCATTATTATTTATATTAATTCAATTTTTATTCATAATTCCAGATCTACAATCTCATAAATATGCCAAGAACCCCCGATTTGAAATTGAGAAAAATTGAAACTACCGCGAAGAGAATATATATTGTACACATCAAGCCAAATATCAAAAACATGGCATCAGCAAACCCCACACTGATTTACAGGGTCAATGGAATGCTAGACATGCGCCGTAAAGAGAACAAAGAGTGGTTGAGAAAAGAACATGAACGGAATATGTTAAACCTTCGCGAACAATGTAGTGAGGCAAACGCCAAAGCGGAACAACTGGAAGCTCGCGTTTCGCGCCAAAATAAGACAATACAAAAACTATCTGGCGGAAAAGAAGCGGAATTAGACCCCGAAGAGTGCGACTGTGCGATTTGTATGGAACCAATGCAAGGACGAGTAACTCTTCGGTGTGGTCATGAGATATGCCCCAATTGTTTTGCTCAACACGCCCGCCAAAATAACACGTGTCCGTTTTGTCGCGAAGAGTTTTCATGTAAACCCAAGAAACCGCGCGAAAAAATGCCGGATTCTGTCGCGGACGCAATCGTAGACCACTGGTCTACAATAGTAAGAGAGGATTACTTCGCAGCACATTGTGAAGTTTACAAAAATAAACGTTCCGCTGATGAAAAAGAAGCACATCTGCGGTGGTTAGTTGTTGAAAATGCGAAAATAATCATCAAACACGGTGTTCGTAATTGGTATGAGAATACGTCAAATTTATAGACCATAATCAAGACAATAATGTAAACACTATAATTAAAAGGACAAAAGTTGCGGATATGATGTTCCAAAACAATAATGCGTCTCCGTCTCTCAAATGGGGGCTATTGTTGTTAATCAATATTCCATGGTAAATCCAAATACACATCCCGACAAATATAATAATCATAAACGCAATGCTGATGCCACTTGATTTTCTATCTTTTTTATTTTTAATATTTGCGTTAAATCTCATTATCGTATATGATTTCCATATTTGGGGTATAAAACTACTGGTTGTTAATAATCCTGCTAAATACCCAACATTTGTAGCATTCATGATTGTTATATTATTTAATTATATATAATTATTCTGGTTTGACATTTGGTGTCATTTCAATAGTTCCATCATTATCGTTCACACTATCAATGTTTAAAGCAACTGAGTCGTTTCTATTGAGTTTATACCAGTAAACATTTAATATTTCCTTATCAATTTGTGTGCTATCCGAAATAAGATTGGAACATAATTCATTCAATGTTGGTTTGCGCATCATTTCGCTTTCAAATAATGTAACAAATTCTTCAATTAACAGCCCCCGTTTATTTTCAAGTTCTTCCGCACTATCATTCGCATTGTTCGTAACAACATCTGTCAATATTTTTTTGTAGTTTGTCTTTAATTTTTCACCGACATCTTGTTTGTACAACGATAACTGTACTGATTCTAACGAATCGCAAATTTCTGGTTTTTTTAGTTTCAAGAATGACTCCTTTTGTTGGTCGGTCATTCTCCGTCCCGAGAAGGTTGATTGGAATAGTTCTATAATGCGTTTTTGTATTATTGGGCTTGTTTCCATCAACCTGTCAAATTCTTCCGTACAGTTTTTCAAAAAGTCCGTTATATTTTGTCTTTCTTGAATTGGTTTCGACAATTCAACTTTAATCTTGCGATAAAATTTATCCCACGCAATCGCGCTTACACGATGTCCTTCGTTCAGTTCGGATATCTTCAAAAACTGTTGAATAGTAGTAATAATTCCTGCTAAAATATTGACAAATCCAACTCCCATAGAATAATACCCTCTATAATATTCGGGGACGCGATCTTGCGCAAAATTTGCGGTACCAGTTAATGTGCTCATTACAATAACCGGTATTGTAAAATATGTATTTATTTTGGAGAATCTCTGATGACTGCGCGCGTGTAGCCATCTGTAACACATTGCCTTATCAGCCCAATCTATAAGTATCTTTTCGTGTCCCGGACTCCATTCAGACACAACGACTTCATCATTTTCTTTTTTCTCATTCATTAATATATCTATATGGACAAAAAAATACATAAAGAGGTTGACGATGGGTTTATGACAATAATAAAAATTCGTTCAGATATTAAAACTCGTATTGAAGATATTGAAAAAATCAAACACTCTATCAAACAAAATTACATTGAATGTATTGAGAAAGAGTCAAAAAATTACTTCGGTCTCGACTCGGTACATTTTCAGAATAAACTGATTGAGTTAGAATTTGCCAACATGCTAAAGTTATACAATTACATTGACAATCGGATTTATGGCGATTATTACAAATTATTTTTTATGATGAATGATTATTTGAGTGACAAATTGTTACAAGAACAATATGCTTCAATAAAAGAATTGAAAAAAAAAAGGTTATACCCGGTTTACAAGGACCTGGATAGTTTTAAATCGTACGATTTTGATACTATAAACAATATACATCAAGATGTCATTTCTATTGTTAAAAAAGTTTATGAAATACACGGCGAAAACGAAGAGAAAATAAAGACAAGACAAGAAAGTTTGTATTATGGAATAAATTTGGATAACTATATTATAAACCAACAACATCTGAACCAAGAATTGTTAATGACAAACAATTTGCACCGAAACTACATTTGCGTTTATCATAAACTTCATGATAATATCTTGGATAATTTTTTGGAAAAAGTAGAATTATTTTTTGAACAAATAAATAATCATACAATCGTTGATTCATCAAAGAGTACAGAGTTTGACTTTCAAAAAAATGAACACGATGAACCAATTACTTTCTCCGACGAGTCCGAAGACAATTTAAATAATCATAATTTTGTTAACGATTGTGAGTCTTTATTTGAAATAAAAGAAATTCAGACAGATACAGATAAAGTTGATAATTTATCCAATGAATAAAGCGAAAAGATAACGTCGTATTAGAACAATATTTAATAACATAACTCGGTATTCTTAAAAACAATTAAAATACAGACTTGACCGATTGATAACCAAAAATATATTTATTGAGACATTTTTCTAAACAGCCCTTTATTTCATTTTTTGTTATTATTGCTACCTTTTTATTCATCTGTTTGGGTGAGTACAATGCGCCATTGTTATACAAAAACTGCTTCATATAATGATTGGCAATAATCTCGGGATTTGATTGGTTCGTTTTTTCGTAGTTTATTAAAACGTGTTTTTTGCGCGAAGTTATTGTCGACTTTGAGAAAAAGTCGTTTTTGTATTTTTCAATAACATTTAAAACAACGTCATGTGACTCTTTAATGATATTGTGTGAGGTCTCATATAAAATCGTTATTTCACGCCCACAATGTGATCGCGACGAACTACACTTGAGATAGTATGTCATCTTATTTTTATAACGAAGTCTCATAAACAGCGCATGTCTTAGACAACTTAAAGAAAAGTTTACCAACAAATCATTATTGTCGTCAATATTATCAGATATGTAAGTAAATGAACATAATGCGTTTTTAGAATCTTTCCGTTGATGAAAAATGTATTTATTTTCATCTAATTTGTTGAAGCACGGCATCAACTTTGAATTATATAAGGTACATTTTGGGGGTTGTATTACATTGCTCATGATATCAAGCACGCGGTTCTTGTCGATATCTCCACAAATAAGAAACGTGGTGTTTTCTGGAACATAATGCTTTTTATAATAGTCGCTTAGCATTTTAGCATTGATATTTTTCAGGGTTTTTACTTGGGTATCCCAATCGTTTGAATATTTACCACCTTCGCTACAAAACAACTCTTTTTGTATTAAATTCCACAATTGATTTTTGGGATTATTTCCTAGTTCTTTTAGTTCATTGAAAACCGGATTTATTTCTCTATTCACATTTTGCTGCGTTATTTTTGCACTTGTTGTTATTGTTGCTATATAATCTATCATTTCCCCAAATGATTCTTTTGTGGAAGTTGTGTGATAATTTGTTGTGGTAATTCCAGTATGAGCATTGCATTGTATTCCTTTTTCAGTTAAAACTTCTAGACAAGGATGTTTTACACACTGTTCCCAAGAATTTACTAAAACGTGTTCTAATAAATGGCTAATCCCGCAATTTTTTTTTGTTTCAAATAAAAATCCAACATTAACATATGACTGAATATATACAAGCTCGCTACTTGGTATGTCTATTAATATTACGTTGTAACCGTGTATATTATGTATTGTCGGAAAAGTTCTGTCCTTTTTCAAAATTATCTTTTTAATAGTTTTAACGCTCATTTGTTTTTTAATATTTTTTACTTTTTGACTTTTTTGACTTTTTTGACTTTTTTGACTTTTTTTAGTTTTCATTATATCTTATAAACATATAATCCATTTTGTAAAAAAAAATTGAATCGTTGTGAAGAATAAATGGATGTGATATAAACCATATCCAACTTCCACATCATGGATCATTATTCTTCAATCGAACATATGTCAGAGGTTAATGCGGTTTTTAGTGATTTCGGAGAAGAGATTGATGACGAGATTGCGTTATTTACCACAATGAAGACGAGTACGAATTCGTTGTGGTACATTGTATGCGTCCCTGGCGCTTCTTCGGATGATCCCGAAAATGCGGATGAAGAAATAAGAAAACGAATGCTTCGCGTAAAGAATTTGTTCCCTTTCTTTGAAGATGTCGTTCGTCCATCCAGGAAAGATTGGAGAATGATGTGGAAAAACGACAAAAATGCGACATTCATCGTGGGTCCACCATCAATTATGAACGAGACCTGCTATGAGATTCACAGTCTTCTTCGCATCGCACCTTTATGGCATATTGAGCCAGAATACTTTAAAAAGTTTGTTTCCATTGATCAATATATTGTTATGGGTGATTTACAGCACCCGGAACAATCTATTAATTTGACTAAGGCTATTCCTCAAAATAACGCTGCGCTAATCGAACAATATAACGAACAAGAAGAAATCATACAGGGTGTTTCTCGTTCAACGCTGAGCATTCCTACTAATTTAGCGCGCAATGTGCCGATGCCATATGAACTTTTGGAAAAAATGCCAGACAATTTGAAGACCCCACTTCTAAATACAGCGTTTGAACAAATGGTTGGTCGGGTGCCCGCTCACTTGCGTTATGCAAATAATATATCAGTTGTGAACCAAAATACAATCTTGAACTATTGCGACGAATCTGTGAAAAACGACATTATTGAAAACAATGGGGTAAACGCAATACCTTTTGAAATACGAAATCTTATTCGCGAACAAGTGAACATATTCTTGCTTGCCGCGTCAAATGAAGACCGAGAAGATGTAGAATATTTTAAGCGTCTTGAAGTTATCGCAATGGCAATATGGAGTATTACTGATGTCAAATATTGTAATATTGAATATTTCAAAACATTCAACAAAGAAAATCTAGAACACGAGACGTCAGCAAAAGAAAAATGGCTTCAAAGTATCAAAAAAAATAATTCAAATCTCACCCCTTGTTATGACCTCTTAGCAGTCATTGTCAAAAATAAAGGGTATGTTCCAGATGCCGAAGAATGTCGCGCAATTGTTTCATGTATATTTTAAATTGGCGAGTATGACCCTTTATGAAAAAAATTGATTTGCTCGCGTCATACAAGTAGAAATTTACATATATACCAACATGTCATCACCATTTAAAGCCGGAAGCAAATACGAATGCAATCAAGGTGGTGGGATGAAAATAACCATTATTACTATGAACGATGACCGCAATCTCTATGATGATGGAACATACATACGCACAGGAGAAATTATATATATATATGACCACAATCATAAAGTTGGGCAAATGAAACAATATTCGGATGATATGTGGAACAAGGAATGGAAGCAAATTGAATAACTATAATTGTGAAATTAAATTCGCATAATATGTCATTATTTTATTAGGACTATTACCATATTTTTTCATTTGACTGCTGGTAACTTGAAATCTGGAACCGTGTGGCAACAGCAGTTCATCTTCATCTAAATCGCTGAACGCAGATTCTGAAGATATGTACAATCCCTTGGTATTTTTGGGTAATCGCAAAACGAGTAAGCAACAAGGGCTATCATCTTCTATAAAGTCCAGCGCAACATCTTTATTGAACGACGTTGAAATGAGACCTTTTTGTGTAAATAATAGTTCATCGCCTTTGTTCAGACGCTTCCATTTCTCTTCCATTGCTTCCGCACCCCTGTAAACAGTTGTATCTCCTGTACTTCGCGGCGCCTTGTTGATTATATTGTTTAAATGTACAGTGTAGTTACGTAATTTGTCTTTTTGGCGTGGATTGAGTTCTCCCAAATTATGCTCTCTTAAATAATTGTTTATCCATAACGACTCGCCACCCGTATACATACTCAACGCTTCTTGTTCTTTGGGCGTCAAATCATCCATTTTCATCGGATTAAATGGAGGCATTCTGAAGTTATTTATAACTTATGAGTATATATATTTATTGTGAAAAAATTGAAATAAAAATATAGACGAACATTCCTCTCCAAGATAAAATATGAAAGACAAAATTGCCAAAATGGTTGTTGTTTCGTGTATGGATTTGAGAATGGTAACAGAAACAATTACGATGCTGAACAATCAAGGTTATTGTGATCAATATGACCTTGTATCCGTCGCTGGATCGTCTTTGTCTGTTGGTCTTGAGAATCGTCACCATTTAAGTTCTGAATGTCGGTGTCAGTTGTCTGCGTGGAAAGAGTCTATATGCAGCCATGTAGATTTGTCCGGAAAACTTCATGGCGCGAAAGAAGTATGGTTCATAGACCATGAAGACTGTGGTGCTTACGCACATTATTATGGTGATGATACGATAAATGAAGAAAAACAACACAAAAATGTTCTTGGGCGTATGCCGAAATACTTTCCAAACATTAAAGTAAGAACCTTTTGGATGGGTCTCGACGGGACCATTCTAGAACTAGAAAATAATAGATGGATCAAATCAAATATTTATAACCCCGATAAACAATATTGGATGAACATCTACAATAGAAATAAAGTAAAAATTCTTCGTCGCAATAATCGTAACATAGTATATAAATATTTAGATATTGAACAAGAGATTGTATTAGATTGCGAAACCTTTTTCAAAACATTTTGCGAGCTAGAGAAAGATGATGACACTGGTCGTTGTAACCTTGTTGTTACATGATATGATGATGACTCATAACCCTAACATTGTAGATTCATTTTGTAAGAATAACACCAACACTACAAAACGGAATATCAAATGATTTATAATCTGACGTTTACCTTGTTGCCCTTGTAAAAAGCTACATAAAAAGAATATTAATATCAACAACGAAAAGACAAACATTTGAATAATTTTATTTTTCCTATAAGTCAAAAACAAATAATAAAGAATGAATGAACTTGCGCTAAATACATCTATTAGAAGTGTATATATATTTTTGTAATTCCAATATAGTAAACTGCTCGCACAAACCTGTAAAATTAAAAATCGTTTTATATTGTCTACATTATTGAACCAGTATAGTAACATCAATGGCAAAATACTCAAAATTATGTCGTCAAATCTATATTTTTTCATGAATTTTATATTCATTTATTTATTTTATAACAATAATAAAATGTTTCCGAACAATCTTTTGTGCAATTATTAATATTATACCATAGCTATCCGGTTTTATTAATATCATCGCATGTTGACAGTTGTTCTCCGACTTGCCTCATAACGGACTTTTTCATTTTTTCAGAAAGTCCTTCTTCTATTTTTTCAAAATCGTCTTTTCCACTTTCAATCAAACTAATACATGCCAAACAAATACAAACAATATAATCTTCATCCAAATTTTTGTTATACATTTCAGTAAGACAAGTTTCTAAATTGACTTTTCCGTGTTTTCCATTAACATAATCAAATGCCTTCTTGAAAATGGCTTCTTGGACACCTGGTTTGAGAAGTCCTTCCATGATTTTTTTACAATTGTTTGATGGCATCCAAAACTAATGGTAAGTTGATTTCAATTTTT
>Ga0228627_1000297_pt1 | contig 32166 bp, 28 predicted proteins | sample 33DmetaG_FD_190483 | JGI IMG/M metagenome (GOLD analysis project Ga0228627, IMG submission 190483) | Seawater microbial communities from Monterey Bay, California, United States - 33D | ecosystem: Environmental > Aquatic > Marine > Coastal | place: USA: California | collected 2016-09-28 | reverse complement strand
TTAATTTTTTTAATTTTCTTTTTGATTTTTAAATCAATATATTTTGTAACAGTTGTTTCGTATCTTAAAAAAGCTAAGGTTAAGCCTATTTGACCGTCTAGAAAACCCAGTTTTAAAATATACATTTTTAAGAATGCCCAAAAACCTCTTAAAAAACCAATAAGCAGACCGCCAGATTTTTTATCAATATTTTGCGTGCTCCAAGCATCAATATACATACTCATTTTTAGATAATAGTCTTTCATATTTTTATATGTCTCATGATAAAGATCCCCATAAATTTTCACTGGCTTAAAATTTTTTGGAATTATTAGTGTTTCATGGACTAGAGCATCATTGTAAGTAGTTAGATTTCTTGGATATAGTCTGTTTATCCAATCTGGATACCAACCAGAATGCTTTACCTCATACCCAAAGGCTTTGCTCAATCGGTTTACTTGATAAATATTAGGTCCCTCGTTAATAGCTATTTTTATAGACTTTTGTAGACTTTGACTTATTTCTTCATCAGCATCAAGCATGAATATCCAGTCCGAGGACGATAACTTTTGGGCATTTTGCCGCTGTATACCAAAGCCAGGCCATTTATTTGATATATGAATATTCTTTGTGTATTTTTTTGCAATTTTTAAAGTGTCGTCTGTGCTTCCAGAATCTAATACAATAATTTCATCTGCCCATACTGAGCTTATTAGAGCTTTCTCAATAAACTCTTCTCCGTTTTTTACAATAATTACGATGCTTATAGTATTCATTTATGAGAAAAATTATAGCATATATGGTGGCCCCGGTAGGACTCGAACCTACGACAAATGGATTATGAGTCCACTGCTCTAACCAACTGAGCTACAGGGCCTTTTTGTGAATAGAATGTAAGATACATTTAAAAGTATTATAGCACAATTGTTTTTAATGATTATTTCAAACTGCTTAAAAAATATAAAAAAGCCCACTTTTCAAATGAATCGCGGGCTTCTTATTAGGAGATTCTAATAAATATTTATTAAGGATTATTTTAAAGCTCAAAGCTATATCTTAAGCCTAATCCAAATCTTTCATTTACTTCTGCTTCTTCGTCAGCTCTTTTAAAGCCAAAATTAATTTCTACAGCAGGAGTTACCGCATAGCCAATTGAGATTTGAAGAATTTTCCCATCATCACCCTCGTGTTCTGAATGTTCGTGTCCTTCCTCTTCCTCTTCCTCTTCTTCCTCTTTAACATCATTATCAACAAATGAGTAAGTAGTAGCAAAATTCCAACGGTCCATTTTTAATCCTAAAGATGCTGTAAAATATGATCTATCATGCCCTGTTTCTCCTCCATAATGATCAATATTCATATATTCAACGATAAAAGTTTTACTTATTCCTTCAGAAAATTTTTCTTTGTATACTAATGAAGCAGAATATCTTTCTTCATCACTTTCTGTGCTTCCAGCTTCTTGATGTGCATAACCTAACCTATAACTAACTCTTTCAGCAATATTATTATTTAATGAATAAAAATCTTTTCCTCCAAGAGAAATTGCATACGAATCAAAGTCTTCTGTATTTCCTAAACCGCCATCTTTTTTACTCGTATGACCTCTTTGATCTAATAAAGAATCACTTAAGAATGTTGTGTCAGCATGGAAAGCACTAATATTTAGTTGGTGTGTTCCAAAATCCTCAAGGTTAGTTCCATATTTTATACCTGCTCCAATACGTTCAGCAATTTTATATTCTTCAATCATTGAATATGACCAAAGCCCAGGAAAACTATGATAATCAAGACCTACTTTTGGATTAAATTTTCCAAGATAAGCTGAAAAATCTTCATGGTTATATGTAAGCGTTAATGATTCTACTATTAATGGGTGATCTTCAAAAATCCTACTTTCACCATCATGTGTTCTGCTTACACCTCCGTGACTGTGGCCACCTGGCTCACCTTCAATTTTTAAATTTGTATCAATATTTAGACTTTCCGCAATTCGTGATCCAAGTTCAATATGTGAGTGTGTATATAATTCATTCACTTCTTCTTCTCCTTCACCTGCATCATTAACATGATCTGCGTGAAGTCGAATACCAACATGCCCATAAAATTTTTCATCTGAGTGAGCCGAGTGATCATGATCATGTTCATCATCTGCAGCATAAGCACATTTACTTAATACAAATGTTAGAACTAGTAGTTTTGTTAATAATTTGAATTTCATATTTAATATTCCGCAAGTTAAAAAAAGTAATGTTATAATATAACATTAGTAATGTCTAATATTATTTATAATTTGTACTTAATTATTTTTGTTAGTTAAAAAGGAAAAAATAGAAATAGTTATAAATATGATTGTTGAAACAACTACAATGGATGGTCCTGAAGGAGTATCTAAATACAAAGAACTAAAAATACCTATTGCAACAGACAAGACTGCCAGCAATGAAGATATTATAGCCATTTTTTCAGGTGATTTTGCAAGCTGCCTAGCTGCTGCTGCAGGAATAATTAATAATGAAGTTATAAGCAGTAGGCCAACAATTTTGAATGAAACAGCAACTACAATAGTCATCAATAACATTATCAATAGTTGATAAAGTACAATATTGATTCCTTCGGCTTTTGCTAATTTTTCATCTATAGTCATTAGGACAAAGGATGACCAATTAAAATAAAGGAAAATTAATACAAAAAATCCACCAAACAAAATAAAATAAATTTCTGCTGAATTGACAGCAAGAATATCACCGAATAAATACGAATGAAGATCAACACTTTGCTCAAGCAAACTTAAGGTTACCATTCCAACAGAAAGAGCTGAATGAGCAAGAATGCCAAGAAGTGTATCAGTCGCCAATATTTTTTTTTGTTGCAACCAAATTAATACAGAAGCAAAAATTGAGCATATAATTACCGTTCCTAAGTTTGTGCTTATACCCATAACAAGACCAAGGGCAACACCTAGTAAAGCGCTGTGTGCAAGTGAATCGCCAAAATATGCCATTTTTCTCCAAACTACAAAGCAACCAATAGCACCGGCAATTATTGCAATACCAACGCCAGCAATTATTGCTCTAATAATAAATGGCTCAATCATTAAGAATCTCTTGATGAGAATGGTTGTGTGTATGTTGATAAACTGACATCATTTTAGCCATATCATCTCCAAATAATGAAATAAATTCAGGATCTTTTGCTACTGTTTGAGGCTCTCCCGAACAGCAAACATGATGATATAAACATACAACTTTTCTTGTTGATGACATAACCATGTGTAAATCATGAGAAACCATAAGAATGCTTATATCTCTAATTTTATAAATTTTGTTTAGTAAATTATAAAAATTCAATTGATTTTTGATATCAAGGTTTTGTGCTGGCTCATCTAATATTAGTAATTCAGGATTATTAAGCAGACTTCTTGCTAGGAGAACTTTCTGAAGTTCACCACCGGAAAGATTTGCTAAGTTTTTATCTAGAATTTTAGAAATATTTGTTTCTTTAGAAATATTTAATAACTCTTGTGGTGTAAATTTTTTCTTTAATGTTAAAAATCTCTCCACACTGATTGGCATAGAGCTTTCTGGACTAAAATTTTGTGGTATATAACCTACAGATAAATTATCTTTTCTTTTAACGTTACCGCTGTCAGGTATAAAAGATCCCATTAAGCATTCAAGAAAAACAGATTTTCCTGCTCCATTTGGACCAATAATAGTTATGAAGTCTTTTTTTTTAACATCAATAAAAACATTTTCGAGAATAGTTTTATTATGTCTTGTGACACACAAATCTTTTGCTTGAATTAGAGATGTCATTTAGTTTATACAGTCCTGACAAATTCCTGATATTTCTAAAGTCACTTGATTTGGCTCAAAATGATTTTTCCCAGTTGTTGATGTTACAACTTTATTTATTTGTTCAGAGCAGCACTCTTCTATATTTTGGCAGTTATCACATATTAAAAAATAACATTCTTTGTGCTCATTTGGGTGAGTACATCCTATGAATGCATTTAAGCTTCTGATTTTATGAATAAATCCGTTTTCCATTAAAAAGTCTAATGACCTATATATTGTTGGAGGTTTTGCGGAGCTGTCAATCTTTTTTAAATCATCAAGAAGGTCATATGCTTTCACATAATTATGGCTCTTCCATATAAGCTTCAATACTGTTTGTCTAAGCTTAGTTAACTTAACGCCTCTTTCGTTGCATATAATCTCAGCTGTTTTTAATGCCTCGTTAATACAGGTTTTATGTGTTTTACAATTGCTCATCTTATACTCTCAAAATACTGTTGAAATCAATTATGTTATAATATAACATCAATTTCAACTTTAACTTCTGGACACGATTATGACAAAAAAAGCGTTAATTATCATGTTTTGTATATTTTTTAGTAACAATGCTATATCAAGTGAAATTGTCGTAAGCGTTAAACCACTGCATTCGCTAGTCAGTGCAGTAGCAGAAGGAATTCATTCAGTATCTCTTTTGATAGATGGGGGTATGTCACCTCATAACTTCGCCCTTAAACCTTCACATGCAAAACTCTTAAATAATGCAAAAGTGGTCTTTTATATAGATAATCAACTTGAATCAGCATTAAAAAAAACAGTTGGAGGTTTGTCAAAAGATGTAAAAGTTGTTCAAATATCAAAAATTAAAAACCTAAAACTGCTTTCAACTAGAGCAGGTAATAATTGGGAAGAAGACGGTCACGATCACCATGACCATGCACATGGTTCTTATGATGTTCATTTTTGGTTAGACCCAAACAATGCTACTCAAATCATAAAAGGCATTATTCGAGAATTGAGTAAAGTATACCCAGAAAATATTAATATTTATAAAGAGAATGCAAAAAAAGCAATTAAAAAAATTAAAAAAACTGATCTAGTGATTAAATCAATGCTGAATTCAATACAAGATAAGCCATATATTGTATTTCATGACGCATATCAATATTTTGAAAAAGCATATAATTTAAAACCAGCAGGATCTATATTACTTAATCCAGAATTACCGCCCTCTGCCAAAAGAATTATAATAATTAGAGAAAAAATTAAATCCTTAAATGCTAGTTGTGTTTTTAAGGAGCCACAATTTAGAGGAAAAATCATTAATACTGTTATAGAAGATACAGACACAAAAGTAGGTGTGCTTGACCCTCTAGGTGCAGACATTGATTCTGGTCCAGAAATGTATACTAAACTTCTAAAAAATATTGCAGAGAACCTAAAGGCCTGTCTTAAGTAAATATAAATACTCTTAGCATTTTAATATTTTGTGCAATGTAAAATTATTAAAAATGTACTAGAGTATGCTACATGAGATTAACTTTATTATTAATTGTTATGGTTTTAAATTATTCGGTAAATGCCGAAAAAAACAATTATGGACTTTCTGAAGAAAAAGTTAACCAAAGCGAAATAAATTGGTTATTAGATAGGCAAAATATTCAAGAGTTTAGAGGCGGGACAACCGACGGCCTAGATCCTGATATAGATTTAAACACTTCAGATTATTTTCAAAAGCTTCAAAGCGCTACTAATAAAAAAGATAAAGACAGAATAGCTATACTAGCAATGGCTGGAGATCACAAGGCTAATTTTGAATTCACGGAAATATTTGGCAGCAATCCAAACTATAAGCTTGATAACCCATATAAATCTTGGGGTACAGAAACAATAATTGTTATTCAGAATAGTGAAAACTTTATATCTCTTCAACATATTCTTGTTATGTTCATGAAGGATGAAAACGGCAAAATAAATGGTCCATATATTCAAAAACATTGGCGTCAAGATTGGTCTTACGAAGATAGAAAGATACTAGAATTCCAAGGGGAAAATGTATGGAATGTAAAAAAATATAAAAATGTTAAGAATACATGGAGTCAGGCAGTTTACCAGGTTGATGATTCCCCTAGATACGAGTCATACGGTGCTTGGGTTCACGAGGAAGGTGCCTCAAGATGGATAAGTAAAATGACTAATAGACCTTTACCAAGACGAGAACATAGTGTTCGAAATGATTATGATCTTTTAAAAGGAGTGAATAAGATCTCAATATTGCCTTGGGGGTGGGTTATGGAAGAAAATAATGACAAAATCAAAACCCCAAAAAAATATCTTGGAACAGAATACGGTGTTGCTAGATATCAAAAAATTAAAGATTATAACTTTTCTTCAGCATTTGAATATTGGGAAGCAACAAAAAATTATTGGCAAATTGTAAGAGATAGTTGGAATAAGATATTATTAAGCAAAAATAGGTTCTGTTTAAAAAAAACATATGAAAACAGCCCGCTATTTATGTTTCATTTTATTCAGGCTGAAAAATATAAAGAAACCAAGGACCTAATTTCAGCTAAAAGAGATGTAAATTCAACAATTAATAATTTTATAGATTACAGTTGCAGCATTGAATAAATTCAAGTTTAGCCTTGAAAAATAATTGTGTTATTAATAAATTTTTATCAAAAAATTAAAAATTATTGCATAATTACATCATAATTTTCTAATATTAAACGTCTTTTACTTAACTAAGTAATTGTTTAATATACATATATATAATTTATTGAGAATAATTCCTATTTACTGTTGCAAATCACACTGAGAACGATTATCATTTACACCTAAATATTAACTAGGAGATATACAAATGAAGAAATTAGTACTAGCAGCTTTACTAGCGATTACGCCAGTAACATTTGCTGAGACTCTAGAGCACGTTGAAGAGGAAGTTCATCTTGCAATGGAAACTATCCAGCAACTTAAAGCTGAATTAAACGAATTAAAAGATGCGGTCAAAATGCAAGGCGAGATTCAAGAAGCTTCAGTATCTAGCATTGCTAAAACTGCAAAGAAATTTGAAAAACTGCACATAGGTGGTTATGGTGAACTTCACTATAACGATACAGAAACAGATGGTAATTCAAAATCTAAAAAAGTTGATGCACATAGATTCGTATTATACTTTGGTTACGATTTTACAGATAAAGTAAGATTTAGATCTGAATTTGAACTTGAGCATGCAATCGCTGGTGAAGGTCAAACCGGTGAAATAGAGTTAGAACAAATGTATGTAGAAGTTGATATGAATGATCAAACTTCAATACAAACAGGTGTAATTTTAGTGCCAGTTGGAATAATGAATGAAAATCATGAGCCTCCTACATTCTACGGCGTTGAAAGAAACGAGGTAGAAAAGTACTTACTTCCTTCTACATGGTGGGCAGCAGGTGTTAAAGTTAATCATAGATTAAGCAACGGCTTAACATTAGAAGCTATGGTCGGCGAAGGACTAAATGGAGACACATCTGGTTATATAAGAGGTGGTCGTCAGAAATCTGGTAATGCTGTAGCAAATGACTTAGCTTACACAGTAAGAGCTACATATACTGGCTTACCAGGATTAAAAGCAAGTTTATTCATGAACCATCAATCAGACTTTACGCAAGATTCTTCAGACAATATCGATAAATTAGATATTTATGGTGCGAGCGCAATATACAATTTTGGCGATGGATTTGAAGTTAGAGCATTACACGTACAAGCAGAATTTGATGGTAAAGATGAATCATCGTCATTCTTTACAAATGGTTTTGATGAGCATCAAGGTACATTCTTAGAAATTTCAAAAAGATTTGGAAACTTAGGAATATTTGTTAATAACAGTATCGTATCTGGCGAAAAGATATCAAGACAATACACAGTACAACAAGCTGGATTTAGTTACTGGATTCAAGGTACAGATGCTGTAATAAAAGCTAACTATTTTGAAAAAGATTATTCAAGTGATTCAAAATCAGATGATGATACTGATGGATTTCATTTAGGAATGGGTTACGAATTCTAAGACAAAATAATTATATAAGATATACACATTAGGACGTGTTTTGGCTAGTTGACAATTAAAGTTTAGTTTTTTCTCCTCCACTCAGTAAGGGCTAAACTTTTACACGAATGATTTGAAGAAATTCTCCTTGTTCTTTTCATTCTTAATATTTAAACTTCGACGTCAACTAGCCATCTTTTTTAGACCATCAAAAAATTATGAAGCATATTATAATAATAGTACTCTTAATATTCACTTCTGGCATTTATGCCTCCGACGAAATATTAAATAAAAAAATGTTCTTGAAATCAGCACTTGGTGTCAGTGAGCTACCATCACACAAATATCTAATTATTAAAGATGATGTTGCAGAGGGTTTAACAAATATATTAAAAGATACATATCATCTTCCGGTAATTAAATATTGGAAAATAGAAAATAAAGTAGCATTTATACTAGAAGCTATAGGAAAGCATGAGTTTATAACTACAGGTTATTTAGTGGAAAACAATAAAATTATGGATGCAAAGGTACTTGTGTATAGAGAGAATTATGGTTATGAAATAAAATATGATTATTTCCTGGACCAAATACGAGGCAACTCAATAAAAGATAATGGCAAACTATATAAAAGAGTTTCAAATATATCAGGAGCAACTTTGTCTGTTAACTCAATGAGAAAACTTTCAAAACTTTCATTATTTTTATATTCAAAAGTAAAGTAGAAAATACTCAATCTTTCAAAAATTTTTTAAAACTAGATGAATAATATTTTTTCATATTATTTCCATCTTTAATAACTAGCATTGATGCAATATTATTTTGATTAGAGTATCTTATAATATCATTTTTACTCATAGCAATAAGGCCAGTTGCCAAAGCATCAGCGATTGCGCATTCTTTATGAATTACTGATACTAAAATATTTAGATTAGATATATTTTTAAGAGTCTTGGGATCAATAATGTGGCTAATTTCAGCACCTTTATAGATAATAGTATCCAAATAGGTGCCAGATGAAGCTATTGCATGGTTTTTTATTAAAACTTGCTCTAAATAAGGCTGATTTTTTGAAAGATCATCTATAGCAATTAAGATTTCATCTTCATTGCTATTAACTTTGATTTCACCACCAATATTAATTGTAAAATCTTTAATATTTTTTGACATTAAATAATTATATATTAGGTCGACAGCATAGCCCTTTGCTATGCCAGATAAATCAATTTTTATATTTGGGGAAGTTTTTTTAATAGAGTTATTATTTCCCAAAACAATATTCTTGTAAGTAAAATTCCTATTTATATTTTTTGGATATGTGTTTCCTTTATTAAAATAAAACCCCCTTGATTTTTTAATATCATCGAGTGTAATATCAAAATATCCATTCGTTAGATTTCCAACATATAAAGATTTCTTAATAAGATTATATAAATTAGATGAAATAGTTACGAATGATTGATCGTTTGAATTATTTAAAAATGCTATTTCTGAGTTATCTTTATAATTTGATGCAACGTTGTCAATATTAGCTAAAAGAAAATTGATATTTTCTTTAATTCTACCAATATCAATTCTATTTGAACTACTAAAATTAATATAATAAATAGTGCCAAATATATTTCCCGTCAAGTTGTATTGATTTTTCTTGCAACCAGAAAGCGAAATGCTTGTTAGCAGAAAAATAATTAGTGATATTTTGGTAAAATTCATATGTAAAAACAAATATTAAATAAGTCAATTGTAACAAAATTGTCAAGAAGTATCTTTTTTATATAATACAAATTATAATTAAATCATGATTATAAAATTACATAGAATTTTAGGTATAACATTAGTCCTATTCGTAATAGTTTTATCAATAACAGGCACACTTTTGCAGCATGCTGATGATTTCAATATAAGACAAAATTATGTTTCTAGCTCTTTAGCAAAGAATCTTTATAATATTGAGCCGTGTGAAGTTCTCTCATACAAGTTTAAGAATCATTGGGTATCAACATGTAATAGTAATTTATACTTTAACGCAAAAAAGATTGCAGATAATATAAATTCAGTCACATATGTATACACAAAAAATAGAAACTATCATGTGCAATATGATAACCATGAAATAATATTAGATGAAAACTCTAATATATTAGAGATTATACATATAGAGCCAAAAACTAATTTCTCAAAACAAATTGTTTTAAAAAATGATGCAATGCCAGATGTGCAAAAAAAAATAATAGAAGAAAAAAGCATTGAAAAAACAATAACGTATGAGCGCATAGTAGTAGATATTCATACGGGACGAATATTTGGAACAATTGGAATTACATTAGTAGATTTAGTGACAATAGGAATAATCTTGCTTTCAATAACAGGAACGATAACCTGGTTACGTCACAAAAAAATACTTTAAAGAGCGAAGAACTATAAATAGAGGATATAATAGGATAATATATTTATTGTGAAAGAAAAAAATAACATATCAGATGTGGAATTATCACTAATAGCCGCAATATCAAGTTTAGACAATAAGCTAGAAGAGTTAGATCATAATATTTCTTTACTTAAAAAAGAAAGAAAAAATTCATCTAATGATCAAATAAATGAAAAAGATTTAAATGCAAAAATAAAAATTCTTGAAGATAAAATAAAAGAGCTAAATGACAAAGTTAGTGTTGATAAAAAATCTAATATAAATAATCAATATCTTAATACACTGCCATCTAAAGGAAGATTTGCAAGTCAAAAAAAAGGATATGTGATGGCAGAAAATTTAAGGTTAAAAAGAATTGATTCTATAGAACAATCTATAAATGACCTAATTAAAAGAGTTGATGGTAAAAAAAGTCCTGAAACAAACCATGCGAATATAAAGATTGTAAATCGAGTAGAAAATATTGAAGAAGTGAAACCTAGCTTAGAAGATCTTCACCAAAGATCTAGAGGTATTTTCTTCGGGTTTCTTTTTTCTGTTGTCTTGGTGTTCTTATTAATTATTGTATCAACTGATACTTATATTTTTATTTAAAAAAATTAGGAAAATAATAGTGAATTTTTTATTAAGTTTTTTTATCTTTTTTATCGGGCTATTTGTGAAAATGTTTTCTTATACTTTGTTAACATTTATATTTATATTTATTGGTTTTCTTTTTTTAATTTATATATATTTTGGAAGTGATATTACTTTTATCATTGAGAGGTTTCATGAAACAATACCTCAAGCAATTCAAATATAGATTACTCTAAATCAAGAAAACTTTTTAGTTGCTCAGATCTGCTAGGATGTCTTAATTTTCTTAAAGCTTTCGCCTCGATTTGTCTTATTCTTTCCCTAGTCACATCAAATTGTTTTCCAACTTCTTCTAAAGTATGGTCTGTATTCATATCGATACCAAATCTCATTCTAAGCACTTTTGCTTCGCGAGGTGTAAGCGAGCCTAGTATACTTCTTGTAGCTTCACCAAGACTCTCATTAGCCGCTGATTCCATTGGGGTAAGTATATTTCCATCTTCTATAAAATCTCCTAAATGAGAATCCTCATCGTCACCGATAGGAGTTTCCATTGAGATTGGTTCTTTTGCAATCTTAAGGACTTTACGAATTTTATCTTCTGGCATCGCCATTTTTATAGAAAGTTCTTCGGGAGACGGCTCTTTTCCATTCTCTTGGGTCATTTGCCTTGAAATTCTATTAAGTTTGTTGATAGTCTCTATCATATGTACAGGGATTCTAATTGTTCTAGCTTGATCAGCAATAGATCTTGTAATTGCCTGTCTTATCCACCAAGTTGCATATGTCGAAAATTTATAACCCCTTCTGTACTCAAACTTATCGACAGCTTTCATAAGACCAATATTACCTTCTTGTATTAAGTCTAAAAATTGCAATCCTCTATTTGTATATTTTTTAGCGATAGAGATAACTAATCTTAAATTAGCTTCAATCATTTCTTTTTTAGCGCGTTTTGATTTTGCTTCACCAATAGACATTTTTCTATTAATTTCTTTTATTTCAGAAACTGATAAACTTGTTAGCTCCTCTATTTTTAAAAGTTTTTTCTGAAACTTTTGAATTTCATCTTTAGCTTTTTTTAGTTTTGCAGAATATTTTGGTTTCCCTTTAAGCCTATTCTGAACCCATGATAAATTTGTACTATTTTCTGTAAAACTTTTAATAAATTCTCTTCGTGGCATCCCTGCAGTTGTTGCTAACTTAGCTATATGTTTTTCGTAGTCTCTAATTTTTGATACAACTTGTTTTAAATCGTGTTTTAATTCTGTTAGCAATACAGGCACAATTCGGAATCTCATGAAATAATCAGCTGTTTTTTCTCTAGCTTTCAAAAGTTTTTTTGGGTCACTTTTAACTGCCGGCTGATTTGTTTTCTTAAATAACTTAACTAATGAGTCAAAATGTAATTTTGCCTCTTCTGGGTCAATTCCGGTATCTACTTCAACTTCCTCTTCCTCTTCTTCGTCATCTTCACTATCTGGATCTTTAATAGTATGACTTGCAATAACTTCATTATCAGCTTCTGGATCTATGAAACCATTCAATAAATCACTTAATTTTAATCGCTCTACTTCAGTGTCCTCATCCTCTTCTTCTTCAGGTTGATCAATGACTAAAGCATATGAAGTTAAAAGTTTTTCTATGGTATTTGGATAAAATGCAAGAGCATGCGTTACTTGATTTAAACCCTCTTCAATCCTTTTCGCGATACTTATTTCACCTTCTCTGGTTAACAAATTAACTGTACCCATTTCACGCATATACATTCGAACTGGGTCAGTTGTCCTACCAAATTCTTGATCTACGGTAACTAATGCTTGAGCAGCTTCTTCTGCAGCATCGTCATCTGTTGATTGGTTCTCATCGTCACTCAAGCTTAAAGAATCTTCATCGGGTGGTTGTTCTTGGACAACAATACCCATTTCTGTAATCATATTGATAATATCTTCAATTTGATCTGAGTCTACAATACCTTCAGGCAAATGATCATTAACTTCGGCATATGTAAGATAACCTTGCTCTTTTCCTTTAGAAATTAGCTCTTTAATTTTTGTTTGTTGGTCTTGATTTATCGTCATTTATACAGATTCGAGTGTAAAGTACATATGTTTTGGGAAAAGGATTATACCATATAAATCCATATAAATTTTAATAATTCTTTGATTTCTCTTCAATTTCTCTAATTTCTCGCTGAACTGAAGAGAATTCTTTAAGATTTGAGGGGTCAATATCCGCTAATTTAGACTTAAGAGCGTTTCTAATTGCTAGGCAAAGACATGCATTTAATTCCTTATCTGGATATTCGTAATTTGTAATAGGAATTCTACTTATTTTTTCCAAAGAAACATAAATCTTTTCGTCATCTCTAAAACTCTCAAGAATTGCGCCTAATTTTATATTGTTATTCTTTTTTATTAACTCAACAATAGACTTCATTAAAATTATACCTTTATTACCCTTAATTCGAGTATCATTAAAAAGTTCTTCATCAATGTTCACATGTGGATTATGTAATAAAATTAATACAGCTTTTTGAAGTGGCGATGTAGTTTTGAATTTTTTATGTTGTACCGACTCTTCCAATTTATTTTTTTTTGAAATATATTTTACTCCAATTTTCTCTTTTAAGTACTCCATGATAATTTGTTTTAGAATTTTTGCGTTTAGTTTTTTTAAAAGAGCATCAATTTTTTGTAAATATTGAGTTTTACCTGCGGCTGTACTCAAATCAAACTCTTTTGAATATTTTAAATAAATAAATTCTTCAATACTGATTTTTTTATTAATATTTTCATTCCATAATTTTTCTCCGCCATTTTCAATAATATTATCAGGATCACAATTTTCAGGAAGAAATACAAAACTTATTGCATCGCCATCTTTTATTACAGGCATAATATTTTCTACCCCTTGCCACGCAGCTTTTTTCCCAGCATTATCTCCATCGAAACAACAAATAATTTCCTTTGTATATTTAAAGCATTGCAAAAGATTTTCTTGTGTCACTGCTGTCCCTAGCGTTGCAACTGAGTTTTTTATCCCAGCTTGGTGCAATTTAATAACGTCCATGTAACCTTCGACAACATATAAAAAATCTCTCGATTTTTTTTCTTTTTTTGCGAGATGTAAATTATACAAAACTTTTTTTTTGCTAAATAAAGCTGTTTCGGGCGAATTCATGTATTTAGCTAATGATTTTTCCTTGTCTTCATTTAATATTCTTCCTCCAAAAGCTATAATATTTCCAGTTTGATCGTGTATCGGAAACATTATACGATCTCTAAATTTATCATAAGAATTCTTATCTTTTTTTACTATAAGTCCGGCTTCTAATAAATTTTTTTCGGTATAAGTTGCACTCAAAAACTTATTTAATACTTGATAATCATTCGCCGCATAACCAATATTAAATATTTTTGCGGTCTCGCCAGTTATATTCCTTTGTTTTAGATAAGAAATTGCTTTTGTGGAATTTTTAAGTTGATTTTCAAAATTGTCTTTTGCGTCATTTAAAGAATTCTGCAAAATTTTTCTCGCTTCATATATCTTACTGGATTCTTTATCTCTTGGTATTTCTAATCCTAAAGTACTAGCGATAGTTTCTATAGCCTCAGGATAGGTTTTATTAGAATGATCCATAACAAAGCCGATAGCATTACCATGTGCACCACAACCAAAGCAATGATAAAATTGTTTATTTTCACTTACGCTAAAAGAAGATGTTTTTTCACTATGAAATGGACATCTTGCCCAATAATCGTTACCTTTTTTTTCAAGCTTAATATAATTTCCAATTATGTCGACGATGTTTGCTTTGTCTATTATGTTATCTATAAAATCTTTTGGAATATTTCTTGCCATTTTATGCAGCTACACTATCTTTATTAAGTATTTCCTCAATATTAATAGCTTTTGGTTTTACGATTAAGAATTTCTCGATAAAGGCTTCATAATTTTCAAGTATATGTTTACCCCATTCACTATCAGTTTTTTCAACATAATCTGATATAGAACTCCTCAAAAAATTTTCTTGGTAAGAATTTTTAGTTCTATCAATTTTTATGGTATCTACTAATTCTTTATTATATTTATTTTTAAACGAACCATCTTCGTCTAAAACAATTGCAAAACCACCAGACATGCCGGCGCCAAAGTTAACTCCTGTTTTTCCAAGAATTATTACAACGCCATTGGTCATGTATTCGCAACCATGATCACCAACCCCTTCAACGATAGCAGTTGCTCCTGAGTTTCTTACTGCAAATCTCTCGCCTGCAATACCATTTGCATAAAGTTTTCCACCAGTTGCACCATACATGCAAGTATTTCCTATAATGACAGAATCTTTAGATTTATAATTTACATCTTTAGGCGGGTACACAATTATTTGGCCAGAAGCCATGCCTTTTCCAACATAATCATTTGCATCACCTTCTAAACTTAGGTTTAGTCCTCCAGCATTCCATACTCCAAAACTCTGTCCTGCTGTGCCTTTAAAATGAATATTTATAGGATTTTCTGACATGCCATAATTTCCATGTGCTTGCGCTATAGAACCTGAAATACTTGCGCCGACTGATCTATCAGTATTTTTAATATTGTATTCGAAATTACCACCTAATTTATTTTGTATAGCATCTTTTGTATCAACATCTATTTTTTTCGATAAAGTAGCTTTATCCCATGGAGCATTTTTTTCTAATTCACATGTGTGGGATATATCTTTATCAACATTTGCATCTGAGATAATTGGGTCTATTACTAAGTGTTTTAACTTTCCATTCTCAAATTTTTTGACTTCTAGATTACTAGTTTGTCCAATCACATCAGAAAGTTTTGTATAACCTAAATTTGCAAGAATTTCTCTAGTCTCTTCTGCAATAAATTTGAAGTAGTTCATGACCATCTCATCTTTCCCAATAAAATGGTATTTTCTCAAAACTTGATTCTGAGTCGCAACTCCGGTTGCGCAATTATTTAAATGACAAATTCTCAAATACTTACAGCCCATTGCAATCATAGGTCCAGTCCCAAAACCAAAGCTTTCTGCGCCAAGAATAGCTGCTTTAACTACATCTACTCCAGTTTTTAATCCGCCATCAGCTTGTAATCTTACATTTCTTCTTAAATTATTTGCTCTTAATGTTTGGTGCGTTTCAGACAAGCCCATTTCCCACGGCCCACCAGCATACTTAATGCTTGATAAAGGACTTGCTGCAGTTCCACCATCATAACCAGATATTGTAATAAAATCTGCGTAAGCTTTAGCCACACCTGCAGCAATAGTTCCCACACCAGCTTCTGCTACTAATTTAACAGAAACGAATGCTTTAGGATTCACCTGTTTTAAGTCAAAAATCAGTTGCGCTAAATCTTCTATTGAATATATATCATGATGTGGTGGTGGTGATATTAATGTAATACCAGGATTCGCATACCTTAAAGTCGCAATAAGTTTGTCAACTTTATCTCCAGGAAGTTGACCACCTTCTCCTGGTTTCGCCCCTTGAGCGATCTTAATTTGTATTACTTCAGCATTTACTAAGTAATGCGGTGTTACTCCAAATCTACCCGAAGCAACTTGTTTTATTTTTGAGTTTTTATCTGTATTAAATCTTTTTTGATCCTCGCCACCTTCTCCTGAGTTTGATCTTCCACCCATTTTATTCATGGCCTGTGCTAAAGTCTCATGGGCATCAGGTGACAGTGCTCCTAACGACATTCCGGCAGAATCAAATCTCAAAAGTATATCTTCAATAGGCTCAACTTCATCTAAAGGAATTGGGCTCTTAGAACTTTTAAAATCTAACATATCTCTGATAACCATCTTTTCTCTAGAGTGAACTATATCGCTATACTTTTTATAGTCTTTATATTCACCACTTTTTACAGCGTCTTGCAGCGTTTTTACAACATCAGGATTGTAGGCATGAAATTCTTCCCCATGAACGTATTTTAGAAGACCTCCTTGCTTAATATTTTTTCTTTGACTCCAGGTATTTTTTGCTAATTTCACTTGATCGTTCTGAAGATCATCAAAAGTTGTGCCGGATAATCTATTTATTGTATCGCAGAAGCATAAGTCCACGATATCTTGATTAAGACCAACACATTCAAATAACTGAGATCCCCTGTAACTCGCAATAGTGGAAATTCCCATTTTAGATAATATTTTATAAAGACCTTTATTAATTCCTTGCCTATAATTTCTAGTTGCTAGAAAAAATTCTGAGCTATCATCAGATTTGTTCATTATCATACTGTTTAATGATTGATAAGCTAGGTACGGATATATCGCGGTGGCACCGTAACCTATCAAGGCGGCGCAATGATGAGAATCTCTTGCTGTTGCAGTTTCAACTATAATATTAGCTTTAGTTCTTAATCCACTTTTAATTAAAGCATGATGTACCGCGCCGGTTGCTAATAAAGCATGCAGAGGAAGACTTCCTTTCTTAATTTCTTTATCACTTAATATAATAAAAACTTTCTTGTTTTTAACTGCTTCAATAGCATCTTCAGTTAAATTTTTTATAGCGTCTTCAAGTCTCATATCCTCACTGAAGTTTAAGTTTAAAACTTTGTACGTGAATTTTTTATTCTTAAGTTCCTGCAGTTGTTTAAACTTTCTATAAGATAAAATTGGAGATTCGATAGTTAATCTATGTGCATGCTTAGAGCCTTCTTCAAAAATATTTAGATCTGGCCCAAGATAGGTTTCTAATGACATTACATTGCTTTCTCGTATTGGATCTATAGGCGGATTTGTAACTTGAGCAAATTGCTGCCTAAAATAATCATATAAAGATCTTATTTCACTTGATAATACCGGTAATGGCGTGTCGTCACCCATAGAACCTATAGCTTCTTGACTTAGTTTTGAGAGAGGCTTTAAGATTTGATCCTTTTCTTCATAAGTGACATTAAACATTTTTTCATATTGCTTAATTTTAGTATCATCAAAAAATTCTAATTCTGGAAACTTATCTGGGATAATTTTACGCATTGATTCTGCGCCTGTATCCATCCACTCTTTATAGGGACATCTGCTTTTAAGAGCATTATCAATATCTTGTGAGTTTAAAACTTTGCCTTCTTGTGTATCGACAGCAATGATTTGACCTGGCCCAAGCTTACCTTTTTCTACAATGTCTTTTTCATCGTAATCATAAACGCCAATTTCAGAAGCTACTGTTATATGTCTATCTTTTGTAATTATATATCTTGCAGGCCTTAATCCATTTCTATCAGTCACACAGGCTGCGTACCTACCATCTGTTAACACAATGCCAGCCGGCCCATCCCAAGATTCCATATGTTTAGCATTGTATTCATAAAATGCTTTTAAATCAGAATCGTTCTCAGCGATACTTTTCCAGGCGGGCGGAATGAGAAGTTTTATTGCTTTAAATAAATTGATGCCGCCAACTACTAAAACTTCTAGCATGTTATCTAAACTTTTAGAGTCAGACCCATCCATTGAAACAAGAGGTTTGAGTTTTGCAAGCTCAGGAATTTTAGATGTTTTAAATATACTTGACCTTGCTTGAGACCAGTTTCTATTCGCTCTTATGGTATTAATTTCTCCATTATGAGCAAGCATCCTAAACGGCTGAGCTAGACTCCATTGAGGTGTTGTATTCGTAGAAAATCTTTGGTGAAAAACACAAAGAGAAGTTTCAAGATTTTTATTTGATAAGTCTAAATAAAACTCCGCAAGATGTTTTGGCATAATCATGCCTTTATATAAAATTACTTTTGAAGAAAGGCTAGCAATATAAAATATATCGTCATCAGTTTTAGAAATTAATATTTCAATCTTTCTTCTTATGACAAGAAGCTTAGATTCAATATCTTTAGCATTTACTTGTTTAGTTGGATTTATAAAAGCTTGACTGATATAAGGCAGAGTTTTTAGCGCATCCTCTCCACAGATATTTTTATTAACTGGGACTTCTCGCCATCCTGCCAGAACAAAACCATATTCATTTACAATTTTTTCAACAATCTTCATCGAAGATTTTCTTTTCTTAGTATCAGTGTTTAAAAAAAACATTCCAATAGAAAAGTTTTTAGCAATGTTAATTTTTTGCTCGTTTGCTATTGACCTGAAGAAAAATTCTGGGATTTTAAATAAAATTCCACAACCATCACCAGAAGTACCGTCGGCCCCAACAGCACCTCTATGAGCTAATCTTTCAAGAGCAGTAATAGCTGTATTAATTAGCCAGTGACTTGGTTTATCATCTATATTTGAAATTAATCCAAAGCCACAGCTATCCTTTTCAAAGCTCTTATCGTATAAGCCAGTGATTTCTTTATTTTTGTCTTTTATACTCATATAAGTCCAATGTATTGTCTTACCTAAGAGTTTGATGATATCTCACCAAACCTTAGGTTAAAGTTTGGTGCGTTCCTTCGGCTTTTCGCTTACTTCCGTCCTTTATTATTAGGATGAACGTGTTATATCATTATAGGACCTGAAGCTTACGCATTCAATAAATATCGAGAATTTATGTGTTGGAAATAACCTATATTAATTAAAATAAGCGATTATGTTCTTGTTGGGCGAATCTATCAGTCATTCCAGCAATATAATCACAAATTACTCTTTCTTTATGGCCAGCGTTAATTTTCTCAAGGTTATATTCATAGAAGTCGCTGGGAAGTAATTTTATGTCACTAATATAGGCAGAAAATAAGTCTGAAATTATAGTATTTGCTTGATCGGTCATTTTTTTAACATCAGGGTGTTGATATAGATTAGAATATAAAAATCTCTTAAGCTCTATATTCATTTTTTTTATATCATCAGAAAAACTTATCGTGAGGCTATTTGAATCTTTTACATCTTCACTAGTTAAAATTCCTTTATTTTTAATATTTTTATTTGAATTATTTATTAAATCCGTAACTAATAAATTTATGATTAATCTAACTGTTTCATTAACAATTTTTGAGCCAGATAATTTAGGAAACTTTTTTAAAACTATATTCATCTGATTAAAAAATAAGGGAAGATCTTCTAATTGCTCTACAAAGATTTTTTTTGCTCTAATTCCGTCTTGAATATCATGATTATTATATGCAATCTCATCACACACATTTGTAAGTTGAGCTTCTAAAGAAGATTGTTTTTTATCAACAAATCTTTTTCCTATTGAGCCAAGTTTCTTTGCTCTTGTTATGCTGCATTTCTTCAATAAACCTTCTCTTGTTTCAAAGCATAAATTTAAACCCGGGAAACTTGCATATCTATTTTCTAATTTATCAATAATTCTCAAGGATTGAATATTATGCTCAAAACCACCAAAATCCTTCATGCAAATATTAAGGACATCCTGCCCTGCATGACCAAATGGAGTATGACCTAAATCATGTGCCAGGGATATTGCCTCTGTTAAATCTTCATTGATTCTAAGAGCTCGAGCTGCAGCTCTTGCAATCTGCGCAACTTCAATAGTATGAGTTAACCTTGTTCTATACATATCTCCTTCGTGATTAACAAAAACTTGGGTTTTATACTCTAGGCGCCTAAAAGCTGTTGAATGGATTATACGTTCTCTATCTCTTTGAAACTCAGTTCTTAATTTTGCAGAACTCTCAATATGCTCTCTGCCTAAAGTTTTAGCTGAAAACAATGCGTAAGGAGCGAGATTTTTTTCAAAATCATTTGACATGATCTTTAAGTGCTTTAATAACAATATTTTTTTTAATTTTGTTTGTGATATAAGCTTTACCAATATTTTTAGGAAGAACATAAGTCATTTCATTATTTTTTACTTTTTTATCTAACAGCATAATTTTAAATAATTTTTCAACATTAATATTTTTTGGTAATTTTGTTGGGAGATTAAATGCTTCTATTAAATCTTTTATTTGATCGTATTCGCTAATACTCATTGTTTTATTTTGAATTGCCACAGATGCTGCTATAAGAAAGCCGCATGCAATAGCCTCTCCGTGTAGCCACTTTCCGTACCCTAAATAATTTTCAATAGCATGCCCAAAAGTATGTCCAAGATTTAATAGGGCTCTAATATTTTTCTCTCTTTCATCGAGAGAAACAATCTTTGCTTTAATTTCACATGATTTTTTAACAATTTTTATTATGCTTTCTGGATCTTGCATTTTTATTTTTTCTGTATTTTTTCTAATCCAGTTAAAAAATTTTTTATCCTCGATGATTCCATATTTAATGACTTCTGCCATACCAGCGCTGAATTGTCTTTTAGAAAGGGTTTTTAAAATTTCTGTATCTATGATGACTGCGATAGGCTGGTGAAAAGCTCCAATCATATTTTTTCCAAGAGAATGGTTTATACCAGTCTTACCACCCACTGATGAATCAACCATAGATAGTAGCGTAGTAGGTATTTGAACAAAATTAATACCTCTTTGATACGTAGCTGAAGCATACCCAGTAATATCTCCAATTACTCCACCACCAAATGCAATAATACAACTATCCCGAGAATACTTATTTTTCAACAAGTAATTATATATTTTATCAATACTTTCTTGGTTCTTATATTTCTCACCATCATTTAATATTATTTGATTATTTTTTATTGATGAATTATTAATTTTTGATAAATGCAAAGATTTAATTTTCTTATTCGTTACTACAGCAAATTTTTCACTCTTGATATTACCTAACAAGCTTTTGTTAGATAATATATTCTTGCCAATATAAATTGGGTATGATCTATCATTTAATTTAACTATTATTTTTTTCATAATTTTTAATAATAATTTTTGATAATTTCACTGTATCATAATTATCAGTACTTATTTTTATATTAGATATATTTTCATAGATTTTTTCACGTTCTTTTAAGATCTCTTCAATTTTCTTTTTTGTGTCACCATCTTTAATAAGGGGCCTATTTCTATCTTGTTCTGTTCTATAAACTAGTTCTTTAATGCTTGCTGTAAGATAAACAATAAAACCCATATTTTTAATAATTTTTCTATTTTCCTCTAAAATTATAATGCCACCGCCAGTACCTAAAACTGAATTTTCAATATTTGATATATCTTCTAAAATTTTATTTTCTCTCTTTCTAAATCCAGATTCCCCTTCGTGCTCGAAAATAGTTGGAATATCAACACCAGTTTTTTCTTCAATCAAGTGATCGGTGTCAATAAAATTAAATTTCATCATTTTAGACAGTTTTTTTCCAATAGAGGTCTTCCCAGAACCCATTGGGCCAATCAAAATTATATTGTTTTTTAGTTTAGGCAAGATTAATTTTGTGTTTATAGTATTATATAGATATTAACAAGAATTTTTATTGCCACCAACAAATATGAGTATATTTTTCAAGAGAGCTTTAAAACCATTTTACTATTTTATCGGTCTGATATTTGCTTCTCTTTTAGCATTATATATTACTTTATCTAGTAGTTTGCCATCTGTGGAAGAAATACAGGATATGAGAATGCAGATTCCTATGCGTATCTATACCCAAGATAAAAAATTAATAGCAGTTTTTGGAGAAAAAAAACGAATACCGGTAACATTTGAAGAAATACCTGATAATTTAAAAAATGCGTTCATTGCCGCAGAAGACAATAGATTTTATAAGCATAATGGTGTTGATTATTTCGGTTTATTAAGAGCATTGAAAAGTTTTTTAACTACGGGAAAAGTTACTCAAGGTGGAAGCACCATAACAATGCAGGTAGCTAGGAACTTTTATCTAACTAGAGAAAAAAAGATAATACGTAAATTAAGAGAAATTCTACTCGCCTACAAATTGGAAAGAAATTTAAGTAAAGAAAGAATTTTCGAATTATATATGAATAAAATTTATTTAGGTCATAGAGCATATGGAGTTGCAGCAGCAGCGCAAGTTTATTATGGGAAAAGATTATCTGAATTAAATTTGTCTCAAACAGCAATGATTGCTGGCTTACCAAAAGCACCTTCAAGATATAATCCAATTGCGAATAAAAAGAGAGCATTACAAAGAAGAGATTATGTATTAAGAAGGATGTCAGAAAATAATTTTATCTCTCAAGACGAATATATTAATGCATATCTTGAGCCTGTAAGCGCTAAATTAAACACTGCAAATATTGAGCTAAAAGCACCGTATGTTTCTGAAATGGCAAGAATAGAAATGGAAGAAAGATTTGGTAAAGACGCATATACAAAAGGCTATGATGTATTTACAACTATTAATAGCAAGCTTCAAGAAGCTGCTCAAAGCTCTCTTAAAAAAAACATAGAAAAATATGATATTAGGCACGGCTATAGAGGCCCTGAAGCAAAAATTAATTATAACCAATTGTTGAATTCAGACTTTGAGTACGATCTTGAAATCTCAATGATAAATATTGATAAATATTTAAAAAATTTTTATGAAATAAATAAAAACATACCCGCGGTAGTATTAAATGTAGAGAAAAAAATAATCAAGGTATATACAAAAAATAATCAATTATTAGATATAAAACTAAATGAAGTTATTATAAAAAATCAATATTTTGATGTTAATTATAGAAAAAAAATAAAAAGTTTTGATAAAATTTTATCCATAGGTGATGTTGTTAGAGTCAAGGAAGTAAAAAATAAATGGCGTCTCTCGCAAATACCAAATGTAAATGGTGCTTTGGTTTCGATTGATTCCAATAGTGGCGCAATATCAGCTTTATCTGGTGGCTACGATTACAGATTAAGTAAGTTTAATAGAGTACTTCAAGCAAAAAGACAACCAGGATCAAGTTTTAAACCATTTATATATTCGGCTGCTTTAAATAAAGGTTATACGCCAGCATCTGTAATTAATGATGCTCCCAAAGTCTTTAAAGAAAATACCGTCAGTGGAGCCTGGAGGCCTAAAAATTATGGTGGAAAATTTTTTGGTCCTACAAGGTTACGCTATGGCCTTGCTAAATCTAGAAATATGATATCTATAAGATTATTAGATAGCATCGGCATAAACTATACTCTGAATTACGTAAAGAACTTTGGTGTAAAGACAGAAAAATTACCAAAAGATTTGACATTAGCTTTAGGGAGCGGGGAAATTACACCCATAGAATTATCCGAAGCATATGCATATTTTTCAAATGGTGGTTTTGGTATAAAACCATATATTATTGAGCAGGTCAGAAAAAGAAATAACGAAATAATTTATGTGGAAAACCCAGTTAGAGTTTGTGGCAATCCTTGCGATTATGTGAGCATGGATACTCTGCAATTCCCATCAGCAGAATCTGTAGAAGAAATAACTGAGTTAAGAAAAAAAGCTGGCTTGCCAAGATTTGCAACCCAAACTGTTGACCCAAGAAATATTTATCAAATGGTAAGTATGATGAAAGATGTTGTAAAATACGGTACGGCAAGAAAAGCTAAAGTTTTAAAAAGAGATGATATAGCTGGGAAAACGGGTACAACTAATGATCAAAAAGATGCTTGGTTTACTGGCTTTAATAGAGACATTGTGACTGTAAGTTTTTTAGGTTTTGATAATCATTCGTCCCTGGGGAAAAATGAATTCGGAAGTACTGCAGCTTTACCAATGTGGGTCGATTACATGAAAATCGCTTTAAAAGGTACACCTAAATCAAATATGGATGAGCCAGAGGGCTTGGTAAGTGCAAAAATTGATAGTAAAAATGGATTATTAGCTTCTCCAACATCTGAGAGCTCTATAGTAGAAGTATTTAGAAAAGAAAATGTGCCAAAAACTTTTAGTAAAGATATTAAGACTAATGATGAGAATCAAAAAGAAATAGAGATTGAAAAGATATTTTAATTTTGATGATACTTTTTACTATATTCTTTCACATGATTTATTAAGATACCCAAATTTTCAGGGTCAACGTATTGATCGATTCCATGGCCTAAATTAAAAATATGTCTGTGACCAAATCCATAACTGTCTAATATTTTTGACGCAGCTTCTTTTATAGATTTTTCAGTCCCATGCAAAGCACATGGATCTAAATTACCTTGCAGAGATATATTTTCCCCAACTATTTTTCTTGCAGTGGATATATCAGTAGTCCAATCTAAGCCAATGGCATTGCAACCAGATTCGGATATCTGATTTAGCCAAATTCCTCCGCCCCTAGTGAATAATATTATTGGAATATTTTTTGTAATTTGATTATTTCTTAAATTGTTAATTATTTCTTTCATTGGATTAAGAGAAAAATTAATATAGTTATCTGTATTTAATAAACCTCCCCAAGAATCAAATATCATTAAAACATCAGCACCAGCTTTTGCTTGCATCACAAGGTATTCAGAAATTGACTTAACGAGTTTTTTTGTTAACGCTTCAAGCATTTCTGGGTCTTTAAAGACTATGGATCTTATTTTTCTAAATTCTTTAGTCGCAGATCCTTCGACCATATATGTTGATAAAGTCCAAGGACTACCTGAAAATCCAATTAAAGGTATTTCATTATTTAATTTTTCTTTGGTTTGAATAATAGCTTCCGCAACGTATTCTAAAGTATCTGTATTTTTATCAGTTAAAGAAGATACATCATCAATATTATCTAGTGGGTTATCAAAATAAGGACCTCTATTGTCTTCAAATTTTAACTCAAGACCCATTGCATCAGGAATAGTTAATATATCTGAAAAAATAATAGCAGCATCTAAATCAAATCTTCTTATAGGCTGGATTGTAACTTCAGATGCTAATTCTGGAGTTTTACATAAATCTAAAAAGCTACCAGCTTCTGCTCTTGTTTTTTTATATTCTGGTAAGTATCTTCCTGCCTGTCGCATAATCCATACAGGAGTTTTGTCAACAGGAATGCCATTTAAAACATCTAAAATTCTTCTATTTTTTATTGAGCTCATATTTTATATCTCTAGAAAGTCTAGAATATTTTCAGCAGCTTCTCTTCCCTCAAAAACCGCAGTAACCACCAGGTCGGAACCTCTTGTCATATCACCACCAGCAAATATTTTATCATTAGTAGTTTGATATGAATATTCATTATCAACTTTCAAAAGACCATTATCTTTTGTTTCAATATTATAATTTTTAAACCACTCTGCTGGGCTTGGTTGAAAACCAAATGCAATAATAACTGTGTCAGCAGGAATAATTTTTTCAGAATTTTTTAGTACGATAGGATTTTGCCTTCCCATTGCATCAGGAGGCCCCAATTTTGTCTCCACCACTTTAATACCTTCAACTTTTTTATCACCAATAATTTCTATTGGTTGATAATTAAACATAAACTCTACACCTTCTTCCTTTGCATTTTTAACTTCTTTTTTAGAGCCAGGCATATTTGCCTCATCTCTTCTGTAAACACATTTAACGCTTTCAGCCCCCTGTCTTATAGAAGTTCTATTGCAATCCATTGCCGTATCACCGCCACCCAAAACTACCACTTTTTTTTCTTGCATAGATATAACATCTGTATCTATTTTCAGTTCATTATTTATATTTGAAATTAAAAATGGTAATGCTTCGTGAACTCCTTCTAGGTTTTCCCCTTTAAAGTTTCCTTTCATCGGCTTGTACGTACCCATGCCTAGAAAAACCGCATCATGAGAGTTATATATTTCTTCGAAATCTACATCTTTGCCGACTTCTGTATTTAAAATAAATTCAACCCCCATTCCTTCTAAGATTTCTTTTCTTTTTTCAACGATATTTTTATCAAGTTTAAAGGGAGGAATACCAAAAGTTAATAAGCCTCCAATTCTTGAATACTTATCATATATTTTTGCTTTTACTCCATTTCTTGTAAGTATATCTGCACATGCCAAACCCGCAGGCCCTGCTCCAATGATAGCAACAGTTTTGTCAGTTTTGATGACTTCTGACATATCTGGTTTCCAACCAAGACGAAATGCCTCATCAGTAATATATTTTTCTATTGACCCAATAGTCACTGCTCCAAAACCATCTTCTAAAGTACAAGCTCCCTCGCACAATCTATCTTGAGGACAAATACGACCACAAATTTCAGGAAGAGAATTTGTTTTGTGCGACATTTCAGCTGCTTCTATTATTTTGCCGTCACGAATTAAATCTAACCAAGTTGGAATATAATTATGCACTGGGCATTTCCATTCACAATAAGGGTTACCGCAGTTTAGACATCTTCCAGCTTGTTCTGATGCTTTATCAGCTGGAAAATTAGAATATATTTCGTCATAAGTATAAATTCTAACTTCTGCTTTTTCTACAGAAGGCTCTTCTCTTTTGATGTCTAAAAATTGCATTGCGTTTTTCATACTTATACCAACAATTTGTTAAATAGAGTTTGATGATGTCTCACCAAACTCTAGATTTAAGTTTGGTGCGTTCCTTCAGCTTTTTGCTTACTTCCGTCCTTAATTTAGGATGAACGTGAATCTATATAATATATTGATTATAGAACTAACAGGTTTAGCATTCAATAGAGACGCAGAGATAAGGGCTTGAATATAACTTATATGATATTTAAGATAGCTTTTCTTTAACAAACTTACTTGCAAAACCCATATCCGCTCTGTTGCTAGAACGTTTTTTTAATTCGCCCATAACTTCACCAATTTGACTCATTTGCTGAATGGATTTTTCTTTCATAATATCTTCAATCATTTTTTGAACTTCTTCTTCAGACATATCTTCTGGAAGATATTCTTTAAACACAGATAACTCAAACTCTTCTTGCTCTGCAAGCTCAGTTCTATTAGCTTCGTTGTAATGAGTTAAAGATTCTTTACTTTTTTTAGAGAGTTTTTTTAGAATCTCAAAAATATTTTCGTCAGTTAGAGGTTTTCTAGCTTCAACTTCTTTATCTAGAATAGCTGCAAGAATTAATTTAACAGCACCTAGTCTTTTTTTATCACCACTTTTCATTGAAGATATTTTATCTTCAGTGATTTTAATCTTTAGAGGTGAGCTAGTTTCTTGAGGGTTCGACATTAATAGAGTTTAATTCTTCTACCAGTTGCAGTTCTATTAGTTCTTTTATGAACTCTTTTTACTGCTGCAGCTGCTTTTCTTTTTCTAACAGAAGTTGGCTTTTCGTAAAATTCTCTTTTTCTAATTTCGGTTAAAACTCCAGCCTTTTCACATGCACGTCTAAATCGTCTGATCGCAATGTCAAATGGCTCGTTTTCTTTTACTTTAATACTTGGCATAATTTACCTTTAATTATTTAGTGGTGTGATTATACAGTTGTATGAAGAAAAATCAAAACAAAGTGGCGTCATAATATGTTAGTTTTAGGTATTGAAACGTCTTGCGATGAAACTGGTCTGGCTCTATATGATTCAGAGAAAGGACTACTTGCAGATGAACTCTTCAGCCAAATAGAAATTCACCAAGATTATGGTGGGGTAGTCCCAGAACTGGCTTCAAGAGATCATGCCGATAGAGTCCTGCCACTATTACAAAATCTCCTAAAAAGCACAGATAAAACTTTAGATGATATTGATTTGATAGCTTATACAGCAGGTCCAGGTCTAAAGGGTTGCCTATTAGTAGGCTCAACTTTCGCAAGGTCTTTGGCATATATAACTGATAAACCGATTATTTCAGTCAATCACATCGAGGCTCATTTATTAGCCCCATTCATGGAATACCCAGAATTGTCATTTCCATTCTTTGGTTTATTGATCTCTGGTGGTCATACTATGATAGTTGATGCAAAAACTATTGGTGAATATGAAATCATGGGTGAAACGTTAGATGATGCGGTCGGGGAGGCTTTTGATAAAAGTGCAAAACTGATGGGTTTAGACTATCCTGGAGGTCCATTAATTGAAAAGTTGGCAAAAGAAGGAATTGAAGGTAGCTATAAATTTCCAAGGCCAGTTCTAAATAAACCAAATTGTGACTTTAGTTTTAGTGGTTTAAAAACCCACATCATGCTCACATGGAAAGCATCAGAAAAGACAGAGCAAGACCAAAAAAATATATCACTAGAGCTGCAAAATTCAGTCTCTGATTGCTTGGTAGGAAAATTGAAACGTGCACATAGTGAAAAAGGTCACCCATCTATAGTGATTTCAGGGGGCGTTAGTGCCAATCAATTTATAAGAGAAAGGATTACAACTTTTGCAGAATCTATTGATGCTAAAGCTTATTATCCAACTAAAAAATTCTGCACGGATAATGGTGCGATGATCGCATATGCGGGTTATAAAAAACATGAAGCTGGGCAAATATATAATTTGCATGGGGAAGTAAAACCAAGATGGCCATTAGATAAATTGAATGAATGTTTAAATGGTTAATCAAGACTTCACAAAACGAATAGCTGTTAATTCTAAAAAAGAGGCATGGCATAAATCACCATCTGATGGAGTTGAACGTTTGTATCTTGAAAGAGATGATGGTGGAGAATCAGCGGTAGCTACAACAATAGTTCGTTTTGCCCCAGGCAGTAAATTTGATGAACATGTGCATGATGGAGGTGAAGAATTTTTTGTTTTAGAAGGAACTTTTTCTGATGAGTTTAGCTCTTATCCAAAAGGTACATACGTTAGGAACCCACAAGGCTCTTCGCATAATCCATATAGCAATGCCGGCTGCGTATTATTTGTGAAGCTGCGTCAGTTTCAAAATGATGATCGAAAAAAAGTTATCGTTGATACTAATAAGGAACCTTGGCTACCAGGATTGGTTGACGGACTTTCAGTTATGCCATTACATAACTTTAATACGGAACATGCAGCTTTAGTTAAATGGGCGCCAAATACAATATTTAATCCACATCAGCATTGGGGTGGCGAAGAGATTTTAGTCCTAGAAGGTGTATTTCATGACGAGTTTGGCGCATACCCAAAAGGCTCATGGTTGAGGAGTCCACATTTAAGTCAGCATACTCCATTCACCAAAGATGAAGGCGCACTTATTTTTGTTAAAACAGGCCACTTAAATTAATTGACATAATCTAGCATTTAAAGTACTTTTAGATTATGTACGAAATCAAAAATAAAACTGTAAAACGAGGTGGCAAAAGATCAGGTGCAGGACGCAAGAGTCTTTATGGCGTGCCCACCAAAGCAATTCGCATTCCTGAGAATATGGTAGCAGAAGTAAGAGACTTTATAGAGTCGCAAAATGCAGCGGAGTATGAATTACCATTATTTGCCTCAAAAGTCGCGGCTGGATTTCCATCGCCTGCAGATGATTTCATGGACACTAAGCTTGACTTAAATACTCATTTAATAAAAACACCAAGAGCTACTTTTTTTGTTCGAGTGTCTGGAGAATCAATGATCAATGCGGGAATACACGATGGTGATTTATTGGTAGTAGATAGAAGTCTTGAACCACAAGTCGGAAAGATTGTGATTGCTGCCATTCAACATGAACTCACTGTTAAACGTTACGTGAAAAAAGACGGCAAAGTTTATTTAGCGCCCGAAAATGATGCCTTCGAACCTATCTTAGTAAGCGAGGAAGATGAAGTTCATATTTGGGGTGTTGTTACTAATGTTGTGCATGCGGTTTAACTCATGTCTTCACTTAAGCCAGATCCAATTTATGCATTAGTTGATTGTAATAATTTCTACTGTTCCTGCGAGAGAGTCTTTAATCCTGCATTAGAAAAAAAACCAATGGCGGTTTTATCAAATAATGATGGATGTATCGTGGCACGCTCAAACGAAATAAAAGCTCTAGGAATTCCAATGGGTGCACCCATGTTTCAATACAAAAAATTATTGGAACAAAAAAAAGCAATTATTCTTTCTTCGAATTATCAGCTGTATGGAGATATGTCACAACGTGTAATGACAACACTACGTCAGTTCACACCTGCCATGGAAGTCTATTCAATTGATGAAGCATTTTTACGACTAGAAGAATTCAGAAGGTTAGACATTGATAAGTATTCTTTAGAGATTAGAAAAACAGTTAAGCAATGGACTGGGATTCCAGTTTCAATTGGCATAGCTCCAAATAAAACTCTAGCCAAAGTTGCTAACCATGTAGCAAAAAAACACACAAAAAGTGGAGTCTTTAATATTTGTAAAAAAACTACACAAAATGAAATTTTAGCTAATTTCCCTGTAGGCGATCTTTGGGGAGTTGGGCGACAACTATCAAAAAGATTAAGTGAGATGGGTATTAATACAGCTTTAAAGTTAAGAGATGTTGATATTGTGTGGGCGCGTAAACATTTTACGGTCGTAGGAGAAAGATTAGTGCGAGAATTAAGAGGTATGAATTGCTTAGAGTTAGAAGAAGTAATGGCTAAAAAAAATATTACATCTTCAAAGTCCTTTGGAAAATTAGTGACGGATAAAAAAGATTTAATGAATGCAGTTGCAAATTATACAACACGAGCTTGTCATAAGTTACGTTCACAAAAAAGTAAAGCTCAAGGAATCTATGTTTTTTTGAGAACTAATCCGTTTCGTCGACAAGATCCACAGTATGACAATGGTATTACTTGCGGCTTTATGGAGCCAAGCGATGACACAACATATATTATTCAAGCAGCACGTAAATGTTTGGAACAAATTTTTTCTAAAGGTTATAAATATCATAAAGCTGGCATTATTTTATTAGACATAGTTCCTGCATCTTTTAAGCAAATGGAAATGTTTGATTCAGAAGAAACGCAAGCACGAAGTCACTTAATGAAAACTATTGACTCTATGAATACCACGATGGGGCAAGATACTATCCGTTTTGCAGCACAAGGAATTGACCACCCTTGGGCAAGAAAATGCGAAAATCGAACACCAAGATATACAACTAATTGGGATGAGTTAGTAAAAGTAATATAAAATAATTAAAATTTATACGCACAAAAAAAAGAGGTATAAAGTTATGGCAAAAAAATCCAAGACAAAAGATGAAAAGTTACATATGAGAGCTGTTGCAGAATTAGGATGTATCATTTGCGATAAAATGGGTTTTCCAGGAAGTCCAGCAGAGTTACATCATATAATAAGTAATACAGGCATGGGTAAAAAAGCTACTAATTATGAAGTCATACCATTATGCCCTCATCACCATAGAAATAGTGAAGAGTCATATCACCAGTCCCCAAAAAATTTTACTGAAAAATGGGGAAGCCAAGAAAATTTATTACAAGAAACACTAGAAAATAAAGCAACGCAGGAAAAGCTGGGTCAAGTTTTTTAAGAATTAAATAATTATTTCCATTTAATAGAACATCCAACACTAGGATTTTGTATCTCCGGCCCAATACCAGTTTGAGAAACTTTAATCATTGCATTTAATAGTTCAGGTTCAAGATCATGACTGGTTTCCGCCATACGTGTGGCATCCAAACGCCCTCTATACTGAAGTTCTAAAGAAGTGTTGTAACCAAAAAAATCAGGAGTGCATACTGCACCATATTTTTTAGCAATTTCTTGTGTTTCGTCATATAAATAA
>Ga0228627_1000287_pt1 | contig 32752 bp, 44 predicted proteins | sample 33DmetaG_FD_190483 | JGI IMG/M metagenome (GOLD analysis project Ga0228627, IMG submission 190483) | Seawater microbial communities from Monterey Bay, California, United States - 33D | ecosystem: Environmental > Aquatic > Marine > Coastal | place: USA: California | collected 2016-09-28 | reverse complement strand
TGCAAGAATTGATGCAAATGAATTTTATGTTGATGTAGCAATTGAGCCTACAAAATCAGCAGAATTTATTTATATTCCAATTAGAATCGTAAATACTGGCGAACTTTAAGTTAAAAGTTTAATTTAATTAAAAATAAGGGCTACTATAGAAATATAGTAGCCTTTAATGTGACAAATTTTAAAAATTGTCATTTTTACAAAAGATTTGATAAATACAATATAACAGAAATACTACAGTATTAGTATATAGGAGAAAACAAATGGCTGTAATACAAAACTTTGGCGTACCAACAGGTTCGGCAGCAGGCGTAACTTTAATGCCTAAACTACAATATAGATTTAGAGTATCGTTTACTAACATGGGCGATGGAAATCTTAAAAGCGAAACAACACAGAATGTTATTTCAGCTTCAAGACCTAACTTAACACATGAAGAAGTTGTTGTTGATTCATACAACTCAAAAATGTACCTAGCAGGTAAGCATACTTGGGAACCAGTAACAGTTGTGTTCCGTGATGACATGAATTCACATGTTATTAAAGCACTAGGTAGCCAACTAAATAAACAAGTAGATCACGCAGATCAAACAAGTGCTATCTCTGGTAGCTCATATAAATTTTCAACAAAGATTGAAACATTAGATGGTAACAACGGCAGTGAAAATGCACCTAAGCCGTTTGATACATGGGACTTGCAGGGTTGTTTTATTAGTAATATTCAATATGGCGACTTAAACTACGCAGATTCTAATATGGTACAAGTAACAGTGACATTAAGATATGATCATGCATTGCATACTGGACCAGATGGAAAAGATATGTTATCAACAATTGAAGCATCATCTGATCGTGGGTCTGTTAACGCAGCTGGCAACTCGTAATAATTTTAAATTAGATTAAGGAGTCAGCAATGGCATTAGGCAACGATGCATACCTATTATATGGTCAAGGATTAGCACATAATAAAAACACTAAAATGAGTGCGATACCGAGAAATAAATATATATTCTCGGTTAAGCTACTTACAATAGATGGACCAGTGGAGCTAACAAGAATTGCTAACGTTCAAATGCCATCGTTTGTATATAGAACACAGACACTTAATAAGTACAATGATAAAAGCATAGTTCAAACAGGAATAGATTACACTCCTATAACTCTTACTGCATATGATACAAAAGATGCAGCGTTTGAAACATTTCTAAAGAGCTATGCTAAACATTATATCTCAGGACCAATGAATGAAGATGATTATTCTAGTTGGCTCACAGGTAAAAAAGGATTTGAATTACAACAATCTAATCATTATATAACACAACTGATTATTACACGTCAAGACTCTAATCACGATAGTAGTGTAATAGAAATATTTAATCCTTTTATACAAAATGCAGACGCTGATACATTAGATTATTCAGACAGTTCTCCTTCAGTATTTAGAGTGTCATTCCAATATGAAGGTTATAGAATAAAAAGTGATGCAGGGCCTAAAAATCCAGTCCAAGCATCCACATCTACAACAACACTGGAAGCCAGCAACGAAGAAACTGTTGATGTAAACGAATCTGGTGTATATGCAACTAAAGATGATAATGTTAGTTCTAATAAACCACCAGTAAAAGAATATACAGGACGTCATCCCGAATCTAGTGAATCTTTAGCAGAAATTGACAATAAAACTTTTGTAGTACCAAGGCGTTCTGGACTACAGAGGTAATATAAATGCCAAAATTCCAAAACGGAAAATTCGTACCAACTAACCCAGATAAATACTTAGGTAAAAGAACACCACATTACAGAAGTGGATGGGAATTAGCAGTATTTCGTATGTGTGATAATCATCCAGCTATTTTAGGTTGGGGCAGCGAAACACACAGAATTCCATACAAAAACCCACTTACTGGAAAGAAAAGCACATATGTTCCTGACTTGTTATTAGTATATAAAGACAAGAAGGGAAAGAACCATGCTGAAATGGTAGAGATTAAGCCAGCTAGTCAAACATTAGCTGAAGCAAGAACAACTGCTCAGAAGGCTGCAGCAGTAGTTAATCAAGCCAAATGGTCAGCCGCACATGCCTGGTGTAAACAACAAGGAATGGCGTTTAGGGTTATTACTGAACATCAAATTTTTAATAAACCTCAGAACTCTAAAAAGAAAAGAAAATGACAAAAAAATTAGAAGAAGAATTAAATTTACCAGATTTAGATCAATTACTTCCTGAAAATGATATACAGGAAGAACCTACTACTGAAGAACTTAAAACAGAAATTGCTAATATAGAAGGCGAAATGAGCATGGTAGAACGTGCCAATATTGCATTGCCTACTGTTGAGGGTTTAGAACAGTTAGATAGAGAAATGGACGAATATGCAAAAAAAGCCATGGAAACATTTGAAGATTTGATAGACTTAGGTAAAAATGTAGAAGATAGACATGCAGCACCTATATTTGATAGTGCAAGCAAAATGATATCAGCAGCTCTACAGGCAAAACAAGCCAAAATGGATAAGAAAATGAAAATGATTGAGTTACAAATGCGTCAAGCTAGACTTGAAAAAGACAGTGAGAAGATAGATGCGTATGTAGCCGGCAAAAAGCACGAATTGGGCGATGAAGAAGAAGTAGAAGGACGTATAGTAGGAGATAGAACTGCTATGCTTGCCGAAATAATGAAAAACTTGCCCGAAAAAGATAAATAGTATTAATAGGAGATAACCGCAATGAACAAACTATTTTCACAATACTTAAACGAATCAAAGAAATCGTGGAAGTTTTGTATTAAAACAGTACATGATCTAACTGATGAACAATGTGATCGCATAGAGAAGCACCTCGGTAAATACGACTCTAAAGGACTCGGTGCTGCAAAGAAAACAATACTACAAAGTGCACCTCGTGATTTTCCAAATCACAAAGGATACGAAGTCTTTACACATGAATTTGAAACTAATATCATTGCTAGCGGTTGGCAAGTACAAAATGATATTCGTAACATGCTTGGACTAGCAGACGGTGTGCTTAAAGTAAAAGGCGAACATGAACCAGATGAATTGATTCCACCAATGAGCGAACGTGCTGAAAGCGTACTAGCTGATGGTGAATATAAGGATGCAGAAAAAGTAAATGCATCAGATCATTACGGTGACGAGTATAACTCCAGTTTCATTAAAGAATTAATGAAAGTAAAAAAACAAAAGGAAAAAGGCGATGAGTGAATTAGACAGAATACTAAAACTTGCTAGCCACGGCACAGCAGATGCTCACAGCCAGGCTCCAGCAGAAAGAGAAATGAAAGAAGAAATTCCAACAACTGAAGCAGTTGGCGAATTTGCAGAACCAATTTATGATTTAATTGATATGCATTTTGAAGGCGACTGTCAACCAGTATTTGATGATTTGGTTCGTTATTTAAGTGGCGATCAAATTGAAGATTTTGTTGCAGACTTTAGACGTAACCATGATTTAAATGACATGGGTGATGACATGGACGAAGCACAACAACTAAACGCATCAGAATACAAATGCGAAGACTGTGGCGATACAATGCACAAACCAACTACTGATTGTTCACATGATTGTGATGACGAAACAGGTAGCTGGTGGAAAGACAAAGACGGCAACGGTGTTCCAGATGCATTAGAAGAAGCTCCAAATGAAGGCAATGAATTCTCAGGCGCATTAGCACAAGCTAAAAAAGACGGTAAAAAAGAATTTGAAGTTGACGGCAAAAAATACAAAGTAGAATCTGAAGAAGCAGTAACTGAAGGCGGTGTTCCTGAATATGCATGTATTAACACTGAAACAGGTGCTTTTGGATATTGTGACAAAGACGAACTTCACAACTTTACACACATGATGCCATCAAGTGAATTTACATATTTTGAACCACAAGATAATAACTTCCAAGACTTGGATGACGAAATGGCTGAACAAGAAGGTTGGACAAAAATTGCACCAACTCCAGTTAAAGAGAATTTAGTAGACGATATGCCTCATGGATTACTTGATGGTATGACATTTACAGATGGTTCGCCAGATTATGATTATATGGGCAATGCAATGAATGACGGCGAAGTTGATTGGCCGGAAATTAACGATTGGCACAAAGACGAAAATGGCAATGTAAAGCCAGAAGCAACAATAAAACCAGAAGATTTTGAAATAAGTGATCTTGAAGCAGATTCTGAAGAATACTACGAATCAGAAGTAAGCAGATTAAAAGAACTATCTGGTATTAAAGAAGCACAAAGTCAAGCACAAAAAGACGCATTTGCAAAAATGTTAGCTTCTAAAAAAGGTTCCAAAGCTGATGAAGTTGAAGAAACTAACAAAGAAGAATTAGAAGAGTCTCCAACAATGGATACTACACAACTAATTACATTACTTAAGAACTCAGGTTTAAGCGAAGAAAAAATTAAAACAAAATTAGACGAATGGGCAAACACACCAGACGGTGCAGCTGAAGAAGAAGCTACATCACATGGTGAGCCATACGAGAATTTTGCACAAAGCGTTAACCTAAGTTTAAAAAGATATTTAGATGCAGAAGATATGAAAGTAGGCTTAAAAGAACATAAAGTTGAAGATATCAAAGAAGCATATAAGAAGTCTAAAGGAGAAAAGTAATGCTTAACGAAGAGGTACGCAGATTAAAAGAACTATCTGGTATTAAAGAAGCAGATAGAAGTGATGTTACACACGCTCAACTTGTACCTCACATTAAAAACGTTAAAGCGGCAATGATAAGACACGCTCAAGAAGATCCTAGCGAAGCAAATGAATTTATTGAACATCTTGATGATATGATGACTGTTGGCGATGTAGAGGTTGTAGACATGATGCAACCAGACTGGATGGATACTGAAGCAAGAGATAGCCTAATAAGTTATTTTAAAGTTTCAATATCACAAGATCCTACATTATATAACATGTTATTCCCAGGTGAAGATATTAAGTGGGACCAAGGCGAATACAAAGACATGTTTGAATCACCAGACAACGCTCCAATTGAAGAAGCAAAACCTGTCTACTATAAACAACCTATAATGTCGCTAGAACAACTTAAGAAAAATTGTGTACGCATTAGCACAGATATACGTATGGGCGGTAGCACTAAAGCAGAACATATAGAAAGAATGTTTTCAGAATATGAACAAGCAATGGCAGGCGCAACACAACAACCTACTGAAGAAATTTAAAAAGTTCACGTTTCCTCCCAGGTGAAACTAAAGCGGTGTAGTTAATTAACTACGCCGTTTTTTCTTTATAAATAGTAATATGAAAAGACCTATTGACACATATACAGATAGTTTTGGTCAAACTATACATTTTACTGTACCAGAACCACATAAAAAGATTTGCATTAACATCTCAGGCGGAGCCGATAGTGCTATACTGTTATGGATGTTAATACAATACTGTGAAAAACATATACCAGATGCTGAACTACATGTTATAACATCAGCTAATCCTATTAAGGGCTGGTACAATGCTAAATGGAGTACTAGTGTACTCGATAAAGTACTCCATCTCACAGGAACTAAATTAATTAAGAGTCACTATACATTTTATAGCACAGATCAGATTAGATCTGAAATTGACGAAGCAGAAAGAAGTGTAAAGAACTTGCATGATATTACTTTTACAATACATGGCACTACACAAAATCCTGATATAAACATAGTGGGATTAGAACATGGTGGTAGATTTTCTAAACGAGATCCTGGACATTTTGTGCCAATAATTGAAAAGTATGAAATAGATATTACAAGATGGATGCCATTAATAAAAGTAGATAAACGTATGGTAGCATATTTGTATAAATATTTTGATATGATGGAAAATTTATTTCCATATACTAGAAGCTGTGAACAAGAGGCACGACATAATAACGATGAACCAGACTGGATGATAACACACTGTGGCGAATGCTGGTGGTGTAGAGAACGTCACTGGGCATTTGGGAGACACTAATGGCAGTAGATACAAAATTAACTAAAACCCCATATAAAAAAGAAAAGTACACAGAAGAGCAGTTATTAGAACTAGCCTTATGTACTCAGGACCCCAAACATTTTATGAAGGAACATTGTTTTATTCAGCATCCTACACAAGGTCGTATGAAATTTAGTTTATATGATTTCCAAGAAGATCTAGTTGATACATATCACAACAATAGATATAGTATTAGTATGCTTGCACGACAAACAGGTAAAAGTACTTGTGCGGCAGGATACTTGCTATGGTATGCAATGTTTAATCCAGACCAAACAATTCTAATTGCAGCACACAAATATTCAGGTGCTAGTGAAATTATGCAACGTATACGTTTTGCGTACGAAACACTGCCTGATTTTATTAGAGCTGGTGTTACTGCATATAACAAAGGATCGTTGGAATTTGATAACGGATCTCGTATTGTAGCACAGTCAACAACAGAAAATACTGGACGTGGTTTATCTATATCGTTAGCATACTTAGACGAGTTTGCATTTGTTAGACCAAACATAGCCAAAGAGTTTTGGACTTCACTTTCACCTACATTAGCAACAGGTGGTAAATGTATTATTACTTCAACACCAAACATGGACGATGACCAATTTGCACAAATTTGGAGAGATGCTAACAAAAATCAAGACGAATTTGGAAACTCAACAAATGAAGGTATTAATGGATTTGCACATTATCTAGCTACATGGGAAGTACACCCAGATAGAGATCAAGAATGGGCAGATGTTGAACAAGGTAAAATTGGTGAAGAAAGATTTAGGCGTGAACACAAATGTGAATTTATTGCGTTCGACGAAACACTTATTGATAGTATTAAACTAAGTAACATGGAAGCTCGTGATCCATATGCTATATCAGGACAAGTACGCTGGTATGCTCCAGTTGCCAAGGGTAAACTGTATATGATAGGATTAGATCCTAGTTTAGGCACAGGCGGAGATAACAGTGCTATACAAGTGTACAGTATGCCAGGAATGAAACAAGTAGCAGAATGGATGCATAATAGAACAACAGTTCAAGGGCAGATAAAAATTTTGCGAGAAATAGCACAGTTTATAGAAAGCGAAACAAATGGCGATTGTGAAATATATTACAGTATGGAAAACAACACATTGGGCGAAGCAGCACTGGTTGTTGTAGAAGAAACAGGCGAAGAAAACTTTCCTGGTACATTTTTAAGTGAAACACGGCAACATGGTAATGCTAAACGCTATAGAAGAGGCTTCACAACTACACATAAATCAAAAATAAGTGCATGTAGTAAACTAAAATACTGGGTAGAAACAGAGAAACTAGAAATAGCAAGTAAGCCTCTGTTAAGAGAATTAAAAACATTTATTGCACGTGGTAATAGTTATGCAGCCAAAGACGGCGAACACGATGACCTTGTAATGGCAGTTAATTTAATAGTGCGTATGAGTTTAGAAGTATCTAAATACGAAGAAGATGCTTTTGACTACTTAAACGACGATTTTGAAGACGGAGACGGTATGGAGCCTATGCCGTTTAGCCTACTATAACGCAATAATTGATAAATACATTAAAGGAATACTATACAATGCAACTATCACAAGAGATTTTTAACATCCTAAAGGGTGCAAACATTAAATTAAAATTGTTTGATCCAATGGGAAATAAAACATTAGATCCTGAATTATCAGCGAGATTTTACGCATATGATAATGATTTTCTTATCACTATTAGAGAAGAAGAAGATGGAGTTGAACTAGTTGTACAAGCAGGAGCTAGTTTCAATTTTAATGAACACAAAGATTTATTGAATAGTATTAAAAAAGCAGGACACAACGCTATGGCAGAATATAACATTAGAAAATTTGATAAGAATATTGAATTAAAAGACTTCGCACATGATGTAGTAAAAGAAGACGACCGTACTGAAAAGGCGATGAAAGACATGCAACCAAGCGCCGTTACAGGCTATTACGAGATTACAGACTTCTGGAAAGAACACACGCAGATGTGGGACAAAAGTGTTGACGAAGTGATGCAAATGATTTATGAGTGGACTTGGATTGAAATGACAACAGCCACTAGAGACAGAGATGAATTAGCAAAACGTACATTAGCAATAGTAGTTGACGCATTGAGGAACAAAAAAGACGATATGACATTTGATGACATGATTGCTCAATTGGAATCAAAGAATGAAGATGTTCGCAGATTAAGAGAACTATCTGGTATTAAAGAAGATGCAAGTTCACCAGTATTTCAAATAATGAAAAAATCATTATTAAGACACAAGTGGTATCTTGAGAATGAAGAAATGGATCCAAACATGGTTTCATCAGAATTACGTGATGTTAACAAGATGATTGAAGCCGTTGATATTGGCGAACATGAACCTTATTTTGATACAGCAGTAAACGATGATTATAGAGCTTTATACAGAGAAGCTATTGCCAAGTCAAAAGGCAAAAAGACTTCTATATATGGAGTAGACAATGACGTTCTACCACCAAACGCAAAACCTAATCCAAAGTCAGCATATAATTCAGGTGAAGTAGAAAAAAATGATGCTGAGTTAGACGCTTTGAATCCTACTGAATCTGAAGTAGCTGAAGGCACACAAGGTTGTGCAGACTGTGAATGGATTAGCGACGAAACAGACGGCGACATTACTACTTGTGATGATTGTGCTGCAGAAAAACGTGAAAAAACTAACGAAGCAGAAAAGCGTTGGAAACAAACTAGTATGTCTCCGGAAGAAGCAATAGCAAAATACGGCAAAGAAAACGTAAAAGTTAAAAAAGGTGCATTGCGTAATGGTGATGACATGGTAGAAGTATTTGTTGAATCAATGAATGAAGGCGGAAATTCAGTAGAGGCATTTATGGCACATGTAGTTGATCATGCTAAAGAAATTCAAGCAGATAACTATAGAATGACTGATAGTTCATATTACGAATTCACAGATGAAATAGATACAGATGATGAAGAATTTATGAGTATGCCACAAGTGCAAGCTATATTAAAAGCAATACCACATGTGGATATGGAAAACACAGATATTAAACATGCAATTGATATTTTAGCATCGGGCGAATTACTTGAAGCAGAAACTGAATCATATTCTCCAGGTGATGAATATGCTGATTCAGAAGGTATGGTAAGTAATTGTTGTGGTGCTCCTATGATGGACTACAATGATGGACATGGTAGATGTTCGGATTGTAAAGAAATGGCAGCTGGCGAAACTGATGAAGAATTTTACGAAAACAAGAGTGTTATGGAAAGCTATACACCTGCAACAGGTAGCCTAAAAACAAGTTATATTCAATTGCCAGAAAACACTAAACTTATTATTAAACATACAAAAGGTGTTAATGAAGAAGTGCGTGGCAGCAGATCACGTAACATCAAAGCATTGTTTATTGAAAACAGTGCCGGAGAGAGATTTAGATTCCCACACAAATATTTACAAGGCGCTAAAGCTATGGCCAACCATGTAAGCAAAGGCGGAACGCCATATGATGCAATTGGTGAATCAATAGTTACTTTATGTACAGAAGTAGCACAATGTACACAGTTTTTGAGACATGTGCGTACAAACAAACTAACAAACGAAGGTAATGAAAACATTGTTGAAACAGTTAAACAAAAATTAAAAGAATTTAAGAATACAGTTAAGAGTCTACAGACTTCAAAAGGTTATAACGCCTATCAGGTACCTACTACTGCGATTGTAGAAGAAAAAGATAAAGAATCGGTTGACTTAACTGACAAGTTCATGTACAATACATTTGAGACTGCGAATATGGATGCAGTCTTAGAAACAGTAGCCCGTATTGTAAAGGAGAGAGATAGTATGACAGATCTAACTAAAAATAACATGAATCGTTTATACGATATGATTAAAAACAAGGAAGATTTCAAACTTAACATTGATCCAAACGATCCTGAGCATCCGGATAATGAAGATCCAATTAAATATTCAGGTGGTAATGGCGCAATGGCTAAGTTAGTATCACACTTATCTTACCTAGCAATGAACAGTAAAAATGACGAAGTATTTAACTTACTAAGTCAAATTTCAGGCGAAATGTATAGCTTGCCAAAAGAGCATGTTATACTATTAGCCAAAATTGCAGCATATTTAGATAAAAATAACAAGGCTCCAGCAAAGGAACCAGCAATGGAAGATCTTGCTGAAGCAATGTTAAATAGTCTAAGAAGAAAGATTGCATAATTTTTCTTTAAAAGTGCTTGACAGTAGGCACAATTTATTATATACTGTAATGGCAACTAAAGGCAAAAGTAGTTAAGAGCTACACAAAGGCAAAGTAGCACTAGCTACACAAACAAAGCAGAACTATAAGTTTTGTTACAAATAAAGGCTAATATAGGAGAAACTAATAATGGCATCTTTAGCAGAAATCCGTGCAAAATTACAAGCACAAGAAACAAAGAGCTCAAGCTCATCACAAGGTGGCGGCGATAACGCTATCTTCACACACTGGAATATTCCAGAAGGCAGTAGTGCAACACTACGATTCCTACCAGACGCAGATCCCGACAACACTTTCTTTTGGAAAGAACGTCAGATGATCCGTCTATCATTTCCAGGTGTAAAAGGCGGCGACGAAAACAAACCAGTTACAATACAAGTTCCTTGTGTTGAAATGTGGGGAGATACATGTCCAGTACATGCAGAAATTCGTCCTTGGTTTAAAGACCCTACTATGGAAGATATGGGTCGTAAGTATTGGAAAAAGCGTAGTTACATTTTCCAAGGCTTTGTAACACAAAGTGATCTACAGGAAGACTCAGTACCTGAGAATCCTATTAGACGTTTTGTTATTTCACCTCAAATTTATAAAATCATTAGTTCAGCATTAATGGATCCTGAATTCCAGGAAATTCCTACAGACTATGAAGCTGGTACAGATTTCGTAATTAAGAAATCTACCAAAGGTCAATATGCTGACTATTCAACATCTAATTGGGCTCGTAGAGAACGTAGTTTAGATCAAACAGAACGTGATGCAATTGCAACACACGACCTGCACAATCTAAATGACTTCTTACCTAAGAAGCCTGATGCAGAACATCTAAACGCTATCTTTGAAATGTTTGAAGCAAGTGTTGATGGACAGTTGTATGATCCAGAACGTTTTGGTCAGTACTATCGTCCATATGGTGTAGATGCACCAGCTACTACAGGAGCAAAACCTGTTGCAGCGGCAACTACTCCAACACCAGCACCGGCGCCAGCACCAGCGGCACCAGTTGTTGAACAAGCAACAGCACCGGCACCAACAGCAGTTGATATGACGCCAGAACCAGAAATGGCAACGGCAGCACCGGCAGCCGAAGGACAAGCAAGTGCTCAAGACATTTTAGCAGCGATTAGAAATCGTAAGCAATAAGTAATATAAATTAAGTGGGGGTCCTTAGTGCCCTCACTTTAACATAGGAGAAAAAACATTATGGCAAGACCATTTGACGTAAGTAAATTCCGAAAAGCTATTACTAAAAGTGTTCCTGGGTTAAGCGTAGGCTTCAATGACCCTGACACTTGGATTAGTACAGGAAATTACACACTAAACAAACTTATCAGTAACGAATTTGACAAAGGAATTCCACTAGGTAAGGTAACTGTTCTAGCAGGAGAATCCGGCGCAGGTAAATCATTTATCGCGGCAGGTAATGTAGTTAGATCAGCACAAGAACAAGGCATATTTGTTATTCTAATTGACACAGAAAATGCATTAGATGAGAAATGGCTACACGCACTGAATGTAGATACTACACCAGAAAAACTATTAAAACTTAACATGAGTATGATTGATGATGTTGCTAAAACAATTAGTGACTTTATGAAAGATTACAAGGCAGAATATGCCGATGCAGAAGATGAAGACAGACCTAAAGTATTGTTTGTAGTTGACTCGTTAGGTATGTTATTAACACCCACCGATGTTGACCAGTTTAACAAAGGTGATATGAAAGGTGACATGGGTCGTAAGCCTAAAGCACTAACTTCATTGGTTCGTAACACAGTTAATATGTTTGGACAGTACAATGTAGGACTACTAGCAACTAACCATACATATGCATCACAAGACATGTTCGATCCAGATGATAAGATCTCAGGCGGACAAGGCTTTATCTATGCAAGTAGTATTGTTATTGCAATGCGTAAACTTAAACTTAAAGTTGATGCAGACGGTAACAAAACATCACAAGTATTTGGTATTAGAGCGGCGTGTAAAGTAATGAAATCTCGTTACGCTAAACCATTTGAAAGTGTGCAAGTTGAAATCCCATATGAAACAGGTATGAGCCCATACAGTGGCTTAACTGACTTCTTTGAAGCAAAAGGTTTGTTAAAGAAAAGTGGAAACAGTTTAGAATACACTAGCACCGTAACAGGTGAAGTAATTAAAATGTTCCGTAAACCTTGGAATGCAAACAAGGACGGCGCATTAGATATCGTCATGTCAGAATATGACAATGATGTAGCTGATGCAGAAGAAGAAATTATGGATAACATTGAAGAAACTACAACGGAGGTGGTAAATGAATCTTGATGAAGGAGATTTTGAGTTTATTTTTAACTTATATGACGAAGCACAAAACTTTATATCTGATAAAGATAAACCAGACTTTGCTCGAAGAACAATATACCAGCTTCTCGACTTTGGGTTTGAACTAAAACCAGCGTATAAAGAAATATCTGATCATTGCGAATACTTAGGTGAGGCACTCGATGAACACTTAGAGCAAGAAGAAGAAGATGAAGATGTTTTTGATGAATACAATGAAGATGACGAGGAGTTAGAATACTAATGAGTGTATGGTATCGTAAAGTTACAGCAAATTTAGGAGAGATAGTTCCGGCTATCTCTCACTATGAAAAGCAAATTGATGAAGCACGATTTGAGTGCAGTATGAAAGGTGTGTTAGAAAAGCAAAGTAGAGACATGCCAGGTATTGTAGAACATAGATTTAATCAATTACAGGAAGTAGAAGCAATACTTGAGTTTCTACATACCGAAATGCGTACATTACGATCCAAAACATTTCGTAAGTTTTTAGAAAACTACAATAAAGCACTTAGCTCGCGTGATGCAGACAAGTTTGTTGACGGCGAGCAAGATGTAGTAGATTTACAATATCTTATCAACGACTTTAGTTTGGTAAGAAACAAATACATAGGCATTATTAAGGCATTAGAAGCCAAGCAATTCCAGATCAATAATGTAGTTAAACTACGTGCCGCAGGATTAGAAGATATTTCACTATAAAAAGGTTGACAAGTAAGACTTCTTGCCGTATACTATACTTATAAATAGAAAATGTTCGATAAACACTTAATTTTACCACTGGAGACACAAATGAATAAAACACCATGGCCAACTATCACAGTTATTGATGTAATGTGTGCCGCAGTCTTGGTTTATAAAGATCAAGGATTTGTCCGTAGTGGACAAGGTTACACAGATACTGATACACAAAGTGGTGAACCTGTTGAAATACGAGACAATAAGTCTTGTATTGTTGATATTCTAGAAGATCCAAAAATGTCGTTCACTGAAGAAGAAATTACAAATGCTAATAATCTTATTGATACTATTAATGGTAAGTTAATGATTAAAAAGATGACTAATAACCTCAATAATTTTGAGCAAAACGTTGCTAAAGCTCTATCAGAGCCAAATGTTAATAAGTTTGCAGTAAGTATTATTGCTAGTTTACCACATAGTGTAGTAATTGACAAAAAGCGTGAAGCAGTTGAAGATAAAATGTCTGCACTAAAGCATAGTAGTATGTATTTTGGTAATCGTGGCAAACGATACGATATTAATGTAAAAGTACTAGATGTTAAGTTTATTCAAACTAGTGATGTTTATATGATTACTACAGTTTATGCTGAAAAGGATATTATTAAGTTTTGGTGGCGAGATCAACCGGATATTAGTGATATTATTTCGGATAAAACCATTAAAATTCGTGGTACAGTTAACAAACATGAGCTATCAAAGTACTCAAATGCCAAAGAAACCCTTGTAAATAGGGTAAAAATCCTACAAGTATAGCGGTTTATTTAAAAGGTTGACAGAATTCCCTTCCTAGTATATATTATACTTAACAATAACATTAAGTTATTATAATTAATAATAAAAAGGAGTTAAAATGCCAAAAACTAAAAAAACAAAAGCAGTGGGTACTAAATTTTTCAAAGAAGGTACTCAAAACCAAAGAATCCTAGCTAAATTCTGGGGTACAGGTAAATCTTTTACTATGGATGATCTAAGAGACAAATTAGACATCGCATCTCCGGGTGCAAGACTTTCTGAATTAAGAGATGAAGGTTTTAATGTAAGAGCAACAGCAGTTGAAAGTGGTGATGTTGGTAGAGCAACTAACGAATACACTATTTCTAAAAAAAGAGTATTAGTATAATACCTACTAAACTAGATTATTGGGCCCTTTTTCACATTGGGCCCAATTCTATGAATAAAAGATCAAATAAAAGGTTGACAAGTAAGATGTCTTACTGTATACTGTAAGTATAGTTAATAAAAAACAGGAGTTTAATAAATGGCACAAATGCAACTAAGAAAGTCTCGCAAGAATCGTAAAGGTGAGACAATTGTAGAAGTTCTTCCTAATAATGTGAAGGACAATCCAAACGAAACAGATAACCAGATTATCGAGCGTATGCGTGAGCGTTTTAGCATACTAGATGATATGACACAAGCCTCAATTGATGGTGTTGTGCGTGGTATGGTTGTAACAGGCCCTCCAGGAGTTGGTAAATCATTTGGTGTTGAACAAGTATTAGAAAAGAATAGTTTGTTTGATACACTAGCAGGTAACAAATTACGTTTTGAAGTTATCAAAGGTGCCTCAAGTGCAATTGGTTTGTACAAAGTACTTTACAATAACGCAGATAAGAATAGTGTTCTTGTGTTAGACGATTGTGATACAGTATTGTATGACGAGACAAGTCTTAACTTGCTTAAAGCAGCACTTGACTCTTGTAAAAAGCGTAAATTAAGTTGGAATACAGATAGTGCATTACTAAGACGAGAAGGTATTCCAGATACTTTTGAATTCCAAGGTAGTGTTATTTTTATTACTAACCTTAAGTTTGATAATGTGCGTGGTAAGATTAAAGATCACTTAGCAGCCATTATGTCAAGGTGTCATTACTTAGATCTTACAATGGATACAACTAGGGAGAAAGTTCTTAGATGTAAGCAGATTGTTGCAGATGGTATGCTTAATGAATATCAGTTTACTTCAGAAGAAGAAAATGATGTTATGGAATTTATGATCGATAACAAAGAAAAGATGCGTGAGATTAGTTTGCGTATGGTTACTAAACTTGCAGATCTTAAAAAGAGTTTTGGTGATGAAAAGTGGAAACGAACTGCTGAAGTCACTTGTATGCGTAGAGTATAAAAATAAAATTTAGAAAAAGCCCTTCGGGGCTTTTTTTATGACATAAATACAGGATGGAATTCGTAATCAAAGCAATCATAGGCGGGCTAGTTATCGCAGGTGTAGTAACAGCAGCCGAGCGTGGTAATCCAACCATGGGTGCGTTAATACTAGGAATACCATTGGGTAGTGTAATAAGTGTTATCTTTATGCATCTTAGTGGAGTACAACCAGAAGTGTTTGCCCAACTGGCAAAAGAAACAGTTTACTTTGTAGTTGTAAGTTTAGTTTTCTTTCCTATATTTGCATACATGGTATTACAAAATGGTTTTTGGATATCATTAATTGCATCAATTTCATTTACACTGTTTTGTCTTTATTTACTTTTAAAATATCTAACATAATCAAGCGTTCGAGCTTGACTTATCCCATACAATAGTGTATTATACTAATATGAAATGTAAAATTATTCTCAAAGACGAAGTTAACTGTAAGATAGAAGGTCTTGATGTTAGCACTCGTAGAAAATGTGAAAAAGAATTAAAGTTCTTTTTACCATATGCATTCCATGTGCCAGCATACAAGTTAGGCAGATGGGACGGATGTCAAAGTTATTTTTCAGTAGGTGGTGTTACATATACTAATCTGCTAGACAAAGTATTACCTATAATAGTTGAACAAGGCTATGAAATTGATATTGATGATCTAAGAAATATACACAACTTTGATTTTCCAATCGTAGACGAAACAACATTTCAAAATAGACTTTGGCCAGAAAAACATCAAATGGCAGGAGAGCCTATTACACTTCGTGACTATCAGATTGAAATTGTAAACAAGTTTTTAAATACACCGCATTGTTTACAAGAAATTGCCACTGGTGCAGGTAAAACATTAATTACTGCAGCACTTAGTGAGCGTGTAGAACAGTATGGAAGGTCAATAGTTATCGTGCCAAACAAAGACTTGGTAAGACAAACTGCTGATGATTATGCTAACTTAGGACTGGATGTTGGAGTTTACTTCGGCGACAAAAAACAAATAGGACATACCCATACTATATGTACATGGCAAAGTTTGAATAGTATTAGAAAGCGTTTCCGTGATGGACTTGATGAACTTAGTTTACACGAATTTACTGAAAATGTAACTTGTGTTATTGTAGACGAAGTACACCAAGCTAAAGCAGATGTGTTAAAAGATTTGTTAACAAAAGAATTTGCTCACATTCCATTGCGTTGGGGTCTAACAGGAACTATTCCTAAAGCAGATCATGAGAAGGTTAGTTTACAAGCGTGTTTAGGCGAAGTAACTAACAAACTTAGTGCAAGTGAACTACAAGACATGGATGTACTTAGTCAGTGTCATGTTAATGTTGTACAAATGAAAGAATTCGTAGAATATAATAATTACCAAAGCGAGCTAACATATCTTACTACAGATAAAGCTCGAATGGAATATGTGAGTGGATTAATTGAAAAGGTTTCTAAATCAGGAAATACACTTGTGTTAGTAGATAGAATCAAAGCCGGTGGATTGATTTGTGATAATCTTCCACAAGCAAACTTTGTTAGTGGCGCAATGAAGTCAACAGATCGTAAAGATCATTATGATGATATCAATGAAGGAACTAATCAAATTGTAGTAGCAACATATGGTGTTGCGGCAGTAGGAATCAATATACCACGTATCTTTAATTTGGTACTCATAGAACCGGGTAAAAGTTTTGTTAGAGTAATTCAAAGTATAGGTCGTGGAATTCGTAAAGCTGAAGATAAGGATAATGTTCAAATATGGGATATTACCAGTTCAGCAAAATTTAGCAAAAAACACTTAACAGAGCGTAAGAAGTTTTATAAAGAAGCAAACTATCCATTTACTATTGATAAAGTAGATTGGCAATAAGGAATAAGTATGAAAATATTAACAGTTGAAAACGAAACGTATGAACTAGATGACATACCAGATACTATAGAAGATTTACGATACAGCATTTTAGATTACAGTAACCCAGGGAACATTGATTATTATTTTATTCCATTAGTGTTCTTAGAAAGTTTTTATGCACCAGCGGCAGTTATTCAAATAGGAAAATACTCTATTACTATGCCATTGGACTGGAGTGTAGTAATTTGCGACCCAGAATGTGGTAATCCAGAAGTAGTAAGTTTAATGAGTTTAAATGATAGAGGATTTAGTGTATTTGCATTTAACCCATTAACAGGATTTACACCAAAATATTTAGAAATAAGCATTACAAACATTTATACAGATGTAAAATGGTATGCACCTAAACTAAAGTTTGGACATTTGTTAAATGTGCCATTAAGTGATGAACCAAATTCGCCCTGTGTATTATTTGTTAAAGAAGCAAACAAATTGCCAGAAGTACTTGACATTAGTGAGCTTTGGTAGTACAATGAAGACTAGAATACATGTTAATCAACACGTTATAAAACGTAATAGTAAAACAGGTGAAAGAGAACCTGTGTTAACATGTAAAACATCTAAGAATAATAACTACGCACACGAAGTTGTTATTAAAGGTGATTCAAAAGTAGTATATAGTCCAGACAAGCCATTATCATGTGGTGCAAAAGTTTGGATAGAAACTGAAGGAGAAGTAATCATTGTCAAATAAATTAAATATCAAAGAAGAAATGAGATCTATTGATACTAAAGATAGAGGCTGGTATGATAGTTTAACAGAAGAAGAAAAGAAAAAAGTTGGTATATGGTTGCTGATGCGTTATACTAGTAGTTGCGGTGATAAGATGTTCAGCGAGCATTACTTAGAATGGACCAACGAAGTAGTTAATGTACACTTTAATAAATTACGCAAGCATCCACAATTGCAGTATCAACTGATGCAATTAGTAGGACTAGGCAAAAGCACATTTCATCCTTGGATAGCACCCGGCAAGGCAATGAAGAAAAGTAAAGTACAAAAGTGGGTTGTAGAGAATTACAGTCATTTAAATGATGACGAAGTAGAAATTTTTATCAGTACTAAAACAAAAGAAGATTTTGTTGAGTTGTTTGAAGAACACGGTATGGATAAAAAACAAATCAAAGAGTTGTTGAAAAAATAATATGTACAAATGTCAATACTGTGGTAAATCTTTTAAGAAAGAAAACACATTAGCAGTACATCTGTGCGAACAAAAAAGAAGGTTTATGCAAAAAGACGAGAAGCATGTGCAACTTGGATTTAGAGCATATCAATTATTTTATAAGATAGGAACAAATTCAAAAAATGATAAAACTTACGAAGATTTTGCAAAAAGCCAATATTATATTAGTTTTTGCAAGTTTGGTTATTACTGTCGCGACATTGGGATCGATGATGTACCGGGTTATACCACTTGGTTAATAAAGAACAGTGTGCGACTTGATATATGGGGCAAGGATAAGCAATTTACAAGATGGATGAAAGAGCGTTTAAAAACTGAATCAGTTGATAGAGGTGTAGAACGCACAATTATATTTTTACAAATGTGGGCTGAAGAAAACAATACAACATACAATAGATACTTTAATGACATTGCACCAAGTTTAGCAGTGTTTCATATTTGTAGTGGAAAAATATCACCGTGGGTATTATTTAACAGCACAGAAGCACAAGGACTTATTGACAGGTTCAACGGTGAACAATTAAAAATGATAACAGACTATTTAGAAATAGATTACTGGCAACGTACTATGAGCGTTAACCCACAAGATACTAGGTGGGTAGAAGGAATATTGGAGCAAGCAGGAATATGATAGTAAATACAGATATCGACATTGACATTGCTGACAGAGATCAGTTGTTAAAAATAATTAAAGGCATACCAGCAATGATTGCCAGAGATAATAATAAACAAGTAAAGCATAATACGGGTGTATACTTTCACGATATTCCAAGTAATCCATTTAGTGGACTTAGTACAATAGATCACAAAGAAGCAGAAAAAATGGGCTACTTTAAAATTGATGTGCTGAATGTTAGTTTGTATAAAAATATTAAAACTAAAAAGCAATTAGTAGAATTACTTGACAAAGAACCTATGTGGGAATTGTTAGAACACAAAGAAGTAGTTGAACAATGTTTTCATATTCATAAACATCATAATATTGTAAGTCAAATGAAACCAACAAGTGTATCTCAACTTGCGGCCGTGCTAGCAGTAATACGCCCTGCTAAAAGACATTTAATAGGTAAGGATTGGGATACTATTAATAAAGATGTATGGGTAAGACCAACTAACGATGATTACTTCTTTAAAAAGGCTCACGCCCATGCTTATGCAATGGCGATAGTGTTGCAGTTAAATATGTTGGCTACTGGTTTTTCTTTACAAGATTAATACTTCTACGTTTGATACGTTTAGTGATACTATTGCTTAATCTAACTTCAGGACCTGCTACTATTTCTAATTGCTTAACATTAAAACTCATTATGCAATGAGCAAACTTCCATCTGTTAATTAACGCAATATTTATAGGTAGTTTTCTATTTGTTTCCCACCACCATTCTTCGCCTAGTTGTAAAAATTTAACTCTTTCTTTTGTATCGCTTAGTCGTTCGTAGATATATACACTGGCAACATGACTATCTATGTTTTGGACTATGCCAAGATACTCTTTGCCTGCATATTCAATAACGGTTAAGAACGGGTACTCGTCTAAAAGCTTCTGGTGTTTTGTTTGCATTACTTTTATTTATGCAGAAAAAATTTGGAAGATTTTGATAAATACTTTACAGGAGTCTAACACATGTCAAATTACGGATCAGCATATAATATCAATCAAGTAGGGGATCTCTACACATTAGAAGATCATGGATCAGCACCAGGACTAGGAAAATACGCTAGTGCTAAAGGTACGTCAGTAAACAGTCCATTAAACTACAGGTTTTTAAAATTATTTCGTGGATTTGATTCACAATTTTTCTTCTTTGTAAAAAATCAAGATAGAAAACCAATAATGCTACAAGGCGTTACAGTTAATGCATCTTTTATTGACAGGACAGATAGATCAACAGTTGTAAGTAAAAAAGCTGTAATAAGTGATTACGAAGCAGGTGGTATTAAAGTTATATTAACAGTAGGCGAAAGTGCATTATTTTCACAAGGCTTATATGATTTAGTGTTTAGTTACACTAACGACAAAGGATTAGTATTACCTCTATTTTGCGATTTAAATATGCGTCCTAACTTTACAGTAGAATGTTCAGAAGAAGGCGATGCATTACCTCTAAACACACAAATAAATGATTCATTTACTTCTAAAGTAATTGGTGCCGATACATACTATTTCAGCAGTGCTATAAAGGCAACTGGTTATTATAATAAGCCAAATGGACTAATTACAATTGCAGTATATGGAACAGGCTATACTGGAAACTTTACAGTACAAGGTGCTTTAAGTGAAAATCCTACTGAATCAGATTGGTTTGATATCACATTAGGTTCTTATACGCAAACATACTATCCATACAATGGACATAACTCAATTGATCCATGGACATTTCGTACAAATGTACAATATATCAGAACAAAACACACTCAACCGGCAGGAACACTTGACAAAGTAGTAGTTAGAGTGTAATATATACACATGACTTTGATGAATAATTACGTTAGAACTCTGGTTCCTAGTAACTGGCGATCTAGTCCAAGTGGATGGACTAGTGGCAACTGTCCTATGTGCATAAGAAATGGGCAAGCACGACCAGACACTAAAGGACGTGGTGGATTTCACTTCAGTGAAGATTCATTTCAGTATAATTGTTTTAATTGTAACTTTAAAACAGGTTGGAGTCCACAGGGTAAGATAACAGTAAGACTAAAACAACTGTTAACAACTTTGGGTGCAGATGAGGCAGATATACAACGTATACAACTTGAGCTATTACGAGAACAAGATGTAGCAACACTATTAATAAAAACTGAGAAGCGTAAAAACCTAGTTATTGATTGGGACTTAAAAGAGCTACCAGAAGATGCTAAACCTTTTATGGAATTTACAGAACCAAATGAAGATTGGACAAATGCAGTAATGTACTTAACTGATCGTGGATTTGATATTACAGATGATAGGTTTATGTGGAGTCCAAGCAAACAACATGGCAGAGTAAGTAAAAGATTTATATTGCCATTTACATACAAAGGTAAAGTAGTAGGCTATACTGCAAGATGGGCAGGTAATAATATTCCTGAAGGAATGCCAAAGTATTATAATCAACAGCCTAAAAAAGATTTTGTATATGGTTTAGATAGGCAAACAGCAGATAAAGAAATTGTTATTGTAACTGAAGGACAACTAGATGCTATTGTTACAGATGGTTGTGCAATTGGTAGTAATAACATAAATGACGAACAAGCAGATATATTGCACAGTTTACAAAAGCAAATTGTAATATTACCAGACGCAGATGAGGCAGGTAAACTAATGTGCAAGGCAGCTATTAAGCATGGTTGGAGTGTAGCATTTCCTGAATGGAAAGATTGCAAAGATGCCTCAGATAGCTTGACAAAACACGGAAGATTGTATACAATAAGTAGTATACTTAATAGTGTTGAAAGTAACAAAACAAAAATTGAATTAATGATGAGAAAGTATTGCAAATGAATGAACAAGTAAAAGAATATAACATAGACTTACAAAGATTGTTTGTAGAATTTTTAGCACAAGACAAGGATTTGTTTTCTCGAGTTAATGGAATTATTGATCCATTATACTTTGACAGAGAACTAAGAAAAGGTGTAGAGTTTATACAAGAACATGCTATGAACTATAGTGCGTTACCTACGCTAGAACAAATTAAAGCAACAACAAATGTAGAGTTGCAAGAATTAAAAGATGTAGATGACAGACATCAAAAATGGTTTATTGACGAGTTTGAAACTTTTTGTAAACACAAAGCACTTGAGTCAGCAATACTTGAGAGTGCAGATTTACTTGAAAAAGGCGAATATGGACCAGTAGAAAGAAAAATTAAAGAAGCAGTAGGCATTGGGCTTGCAAAACACATGGGTACTGATTATTGGGAATCACCAGCAGAACGCATTGAGCGTGTAAGAAATGCTCGTGGTGGAACAAGTACAGGTTGGAGAGACATAGATCAAAAACTATATGGCGGATTTAACAGAGGCGAATTAAATATATTTGCAGCAGCATCAGGTGGTGGTAAAAGTTTGTTCTTACAGAATTTAGCACTAAACTGGAGTATTGCAGGATTAAATGTTGTTTACATAAGTTTAGAGCTTAGTGAAGAATTATCTAGTATGCGATTGGATAGTATGATTACAGGAATGAATACAAAAGAAGTATTTAAGAATGTAGATGATGTAGATTTAAAAGTGCGTATGCAAGGTAAAAAAGCAGGTAAACTACAAATTGTACAATTACCAAATGGTATTACAATTAATGCAATTACGAGTTACATGCGTGAATATGAAACTAAAAATGATTTAAAAATTGATGCAGTGCTAATTGATTACTTAGACTTAATGATGCCAGCACAAAGCAAAGTAAGTCCTAGTGATTTGTTTATTAAGGATAAATTTGTATCTGAAGAAATGCGTAATTTTGCAGTAGAACATGATATATTGTTTGCAACTGCATCGCAGTTAAACAGGGCAGCAGTAGAAGAAGTAGAGTTTGATCACAGTCATATCTCAGGTGGTTTAAGTAAGATTCAGACAGCAGATAATGTTATTGGTATCTTTACAAGCCAAGCAATGCGTGAACGAGGCAGATATCAAGTACAATTTATGAAAACACGTAGTAGTAGTGGTGTTGGACAGAAAGTTGACTTAGCGTTTGACATAGGAGGTTTGCGTATTAAAGATTTAGATGACGATGAAGCAGGATCAACAATGAATCAACCTAGTGCTATATTTGATAAGATAAAATCACAAAACAAGGTAACACATCAAGAAAAGAATATTGCAGAGAATAGTGTAGTAGAAAATACTATACAAGGACATGATAAACTACGCAGTATGCTAAAACGTAGCAATAGTTAATAAAATAGATAAATACTATATAAGGTAACTATTACTGGAGACATAGACATGAAAAAACGTACTCGTAGCTTATTAGAGGAAATCAACTCTTTAGCACCAAAAAAAGACAAAACAGCTCTACTGGAAAGCAAAGGAAACAACGCGATCAGTAGCATTATTAATATTTTAGAGATGATTGATTCTAACTACGATGCCGATACTGCTCAGGATCTAACCAAGCGTATTATGTTAAGTATCAAAAATAGGGACCCAGAACGTTTTAACAGAGGTGTTAAAAAGATCAGGGGTCCAAAATGAAAGTAACAGATATTGTCGGATCACACAAACGTAAGCCTAGAAATCTAAGAAACATTAGATTAAAACACAAAGGTTTATATACTCCAACAGCACAGGACTTAAATGAAAATGCTCGTATTCAGCACTTAGAAGATCTCATTTTATGGGATGGTAGTGCTGGAGCAAAAAAAGCCATTGCAACATTACATCAAGTAGAACAACAACCTAATACTGTCACTGTTAAGTGGGACGGCTCACCAGCAGTTATATTTGGCCGTAATGAAAAAGGTGAATTCATATTAACAGATAAGAGTGGATTTACTGCCAAAGGGTATGATGGCAAAGTTACTAGTGCAGATGATTTAGAAGGCATGTTAAAGAATCGCCCAGGCTATGCTAAGAATCCACAAGATTATGGAGAGTTTGCAGGCAAGATGAAAGAGATTTGGCCTAAAGTAGAAGCAACAGTACCAGCAGATTTTAGAGGCTATGTACACGGAGATTTACTTTGGTTTACAAAACCAGAAGTAAAAGATAACAAGTTTATATTTAAACCTAACACTACAACATATCAAGTAAAACTAGACAGTGATGTAGGTAAAAAAATTGCAGACAGTGATGTAGGTGTTGTTGTACATATGGCAATTGGACTAGACGGCGAAAAAAGTAGTGTTGACATGTCAAGTTTCCAAGGCGGTCCAACATTTATTATGCCACCAGTTATGGTACAAAAATCACCAGGTGTAGATATTCCTGCAATAGACGAATTAGATGCATTTGTAGGAAAACATGCAGGTGCAATTGACAAATTATTTAATGTACCACCAGAATTAAAAATGGCAGACTTTGGTAAAATACTTTACACGTATATTAATGCATCAGTTAAAACAGGCGGCTTAGATAAACTAGGCGCAGACTTTATGAGATGGGTAGACGGTAGTAAACTATCAGCACCTAAAAAGCAAAGACTTGGTGAATATATAAATGCTAATCTAGAAGGCTTTAATGCAACCTTTAATTTTATTAGAGGAGCAATGAAAGTTAAGAATATGATTATTACTGCATTAGATTCACAAGATGCTGATGTAGAAGCATACACAGGCGGCCAAAGAGGCGGCGAAGGGTATGTAGTAGACAAAGATGTTAAACTAGTAAACAGAGCAGGCTTTACGGCGGCAAACATGGCAAGGAACAATTAGATGTTAAGTAAACAGTGCAAATTACACTTAAAAGAAGAAAATACTACAGCGTTTGCTCATATGAGTAGAGCATTAAAGGTCGCAGTAAAATTACAATTGGCTGTACCTGCACTTATTATACACAGTATTGCTCCTAGATTTTTTACCAATACTGCAAGTAATGTAATGAAAAATTGCCTCGGAGATTTTAAAAAATGAGTAAAGAAAAATATACACTAGAACAATATGCAGCCATGGAAGGCGGACATGAAATGCCAACTAATAACAACAATTTGTCATTTATCCAGTCATTAGGTGAAGCTCGTATGTTTAAAACAAGACAACAAATTAGTAAAGAAGGTGCCAGAGGATTAACAGATCATTTGTTTGTAGGACTATTAAGTCTTTATGCTATGTCAAATGATTACAAATACGCACCAGTGGCTAAACAGTATGCACGTAGAACAGGAATGTATGGTGGGTTTAATAAGCCTAGTCCTAGTGGAACTGATATTTACCAAACAATGTTTACATTAAATAAGCCTGGCGGGTTAGCTGACTCTGAAGCAGATAAGCTATTACTTGCTAAAGTACAATTTAGTGATACACAAATTAAGCAATTCTTAAAGAAAGTAGAAACTGGGCAAGCAAATCCTGGACAAGCAAAAGCATTCTTTTATAAACTTGAAAAGCAATTAGCAATACAAGATCCAAAATTAAGAGCGGCAAGAAGACTAATAGGAGATTGGACTAATTTAACTACGCAACAACAACAGTTAGCTTCTACACAATTAAACAAATACTATAGATTAAATGCTAGACGCAGTGATTTAACACCACTGTTTAAAAAGTTTTCAGATAGTAATAACTTAAATCTTGACAACAATGAAAAGAAAACAGTTGGTCAACGCATTATGCGTGGAGCGGCAGCATTTGCAGCAGGTTATACTGCTGGTAAAATGACTGGCATGGATCAGTAGTGGATGGGAACAAGCAGACCAGTAGAAGTTTTAACGGGCTCTACAGATTTTTATACAGTATATACACTAATAGATATAACAGATTCAGGTGTCTTAAGTCCTAAAGCAGATGCAAAAGGATTTTTTCAAGCTCAGAATTTAAACACTTTTATTCAAAGTATAAGTTTAAGATCACAACCTGTATTAAGCAGTGTTGTTAAATTAGATGCGAAGGATGTAGCTGATTATGAATTTGGTAGTAGTTTTACTGGATTACATGATATATGGGTATTAAAATTTGCCAGTGAAACAGCAGATGCTTGGATGAAAGATGGAAACGATATTTATATGTTGGAAGAGGACTTTAATACAATGCCAGTTCATGTAACATTAGACGAAACAGCATTAATTAACCCAGAAAGCATAGATACAAAGACAATAAGCAAAAACACATACTTTAAATATAGTGAATTTGTATAAATACATATAAGAAGTGCAAGGATGCATTTAATTAAAAATCAGCTCTATAAGACGCTGCTAAAGATTGTGAGAACAAAATATGGCAATGAACCAGTCAAGACTTGAGCGTGAAAATCTAGAGGCACATGTAGATTTATGTGCGGAGAGATATCGCGTGTTAGAAGAAAAATTAAACAGATTAGAGTCTAAAGTAGACTCATTAACAGATGCCATGGCTAAAGTATCAGAAAAGCAGACTGCAAGTACATTGTCTAGCAATAAATTAGTCATCGGAGCAGCAGCGACAGTTATTGCAGGATTGTTATCCACAGTAGTACTATTGTTGTTAAATTTACAAACAGTTACACCGTTAGTAGGCGGATAATATATGTTGCTAAACGAATCATATAATACAATCGTTTCTGAAGCAAAAGTAATATTCAGAAAAAGAGGCGATAAAGTAAGCAGAGCTTTTCGTTGTACAGTAGGACCTCGCAAAGGTAGACCAGTTGCAAATCCTAGTCAGTGTGCAGCTCCTATAAATCTCAAAAAGAGATTTGTACTTAGACGTACTAGAGCAGCCAAAGGTGCTAGAATGATGAAGAAAGCACAACGAACAAAAAGATTAAGTCCGGCAAGTCGTATTGTTGCAAGGCTAAATAAAGCAAGAGGGTAATAAAATGGATGTAATAAACAATAGTACAATTGATACAGTAATAGACTTTGCAAATGTTAAGTTCGGAATGGAACTTACAAAAGATCAAGTATCAGAGCAATTAAGAAATTTATCCTTTTCAGAAACATTAAAACTTATTAATTCAATAAAATCAGATGACAATGATGCATTTTCAAGCATTATAGACCTAAGTGCAGTAAGCGAAGGTTGGTCAGAATTACCTAGTATTAACAGAGAAAAATACCAAGAGCGTGATGGATTGGAAGGTCCTATTCAAACAAAGAGTGGTAAAACAGTATATTACGATCCAAAAGAAGGCAAGTATATTGATCCAGACAGTGACATTTATTTGTCATATGACGAATGGAAAATGTTAGATAGCGAAAACATGCATAAAATTGACATGGAAGAAGCAGTAGACAGACTAAAAAAATTATCTGGTGTAGACGAAGCATACGGAACTGCCACTTCGGCGCAACCAAGTAGAGCCACAATTAGAGCTCAAGGAACTTCGCCATCAGGAACAGAAAGACGCTATACTAATACAGCACAAGATCAAGCCAGAGATGCAAATGTAATACCCAGAACAGTAGCTGGTGCCCCTCCTAGAGGCAATGTAGCAACTGGACAAGGTGCAGTAAGAGGCGGTAATGTAGATCCAGATGATATTGAAAGAGCCAACAATTCAGAAGTTGCAGCTCAAAACCAACAACAAGTAAATATAAACGCACAAGAAATTGAACGCCTAAGACAATTGGCAATGGGGAAATAAATGAAAAGCATTGAAACCCCAGGCGGAATCCCAACATTTATGTCACTTCACGAAAGTGAAATGTACGAAAACTTATTAAAACGCACATGCAAAGACGATTTGTCAGAGCGTCAAGTTTACCTAATTCAAAGTCTAGTTAACAAAAATATTGTTAAAAAGATAGTAGAGAATAATAAAGTATATTATGAACGTATGAGAGGGAGCCTATAATGCCAACAGAAGAAGTAAAAGGAATGATGGATATCATTGCTAAATTAAACGAATCAGCTGCAGCAGAACCAACTGCCGCACAAAAAGTTAAAAACGAGAAAAATAAACCATCTCCTACCATATTAGGTAGTGTTAGTAAAGACGCAGAAGGTATGCTAAGTATTTTACAAAAATTAGACGAAGCAACTACACAGGTTACTAAAGAGATAGTAAAAGAATCACAAAATGACATTGAATTATCAGCAATAGATAAAAAAGGCGATACAGTTAGAGTAAACAATTACGAAATTACAATGGAAAAAACAACCATTGTACCAGGCATTAAGAAAACATTTTACAATATCAAAGAAGGCAATAAAGTTATTCACAGTGAATTAGCATTGTTTGAAACAGCAATGGGTATTGTAAAAGGGTTACTATTTGACAATGATAGCAAAGTAAATAGACTATTAGAGTTAGATAACAGATACGCAAGTTCGTTGCAAGAAGCAGCAACGTATAAAATGAAGTGCAAAACCATTGTAGAGAGCAGTAAACACGATATTGCAATGGCAAAACAAGGTGCAGCTGTTTATAAGATGAAAGAAATCAAAAAACAGATCAAAAGTGCCCTTTGAGCATAAATACAATATATAATAAAAACTCTAGTGGGGTAATAACATGGAATTAAAACAATTAAACGTAAAGAATCTAAACAAATTAGATTCGACACTTAAAGAAGTATTTGGTATGAGTTTTGACTTTTCAGCTGGCAACGCCAAGTTAGAAAAAGTTAAAGTAGTTACTGAAACAAAAATCAAAGCACTACGTGAAAGTGGTGTAGAAGTAAACGATAAGCAATATCAGAAGTTATTGCTAGTTCTGGAAGGTATAAACACAGCTATGGAAAACAATCCAATAATGGAAAATGAACTAGACCAAGCAGAAGTCCTTTTAGCAGCAAAAAATATGGCAGACGATCTACAGAAAATGGCTGAAAATTTAGCTAGTATGCAAGTAGAAGAGTTAATGAGTATTACAAATGCAATGAAAGAAGAAGTCGGTACAGCAGAAGCAGATGCGTTTAACACATCAGCAGAAGCGGCAATTGGCTCGGCTCTCGAAGCAGTAAAAACAGCAAACGCACAAGTGGCAGATGCAGTTTTAGTAGCTCAAGGTCAAGCACCAGAATCAGATATGGGCATGGATGATACAAGCATGGACATGGATGGCGGACTTGATGACATTGAAGGCGACATTGAAGTAGCACCAGAAATGGACGACTTCGAAGGTGCCGATGCTGCAAGTGCAGAAACAGACGATGGTGGAAGAGAAATGAAAGAAGACGCATATCTCCAAGCACTAAGTATGGTAAAAGAAGCACAGGCCGATGGTAAAGTTAACAAAGAAATTTTAAAACAAGCATTCGCGGTATTAAAGAAGTAATACTATGAGATACACTGATCTTTTTGAAATATCAGTAGTGGATTCAAAAGTAATTGATCTACTGTCTATATTAAGTAGCGAAGGAGTTGAAAGCATTCCACTTGACGCATTAGTTGGAGAACTAGTAGCAATGGGTGTAGATGTTGATGACCAGTCACTATTTGATGAATTAGATAACATACCTATTGTTAATAATATTAAAGATGGTATAGTGTATTTTAATACTGCAAGTATGGGTGCTAGCAATTTAAACAAAGTTGACCCAGAAAAAAATAAGAAAAAAGTCAAAGCAATGGCTAAGAAACAAGTAGATAAAGAGTTGAGCAAATGAGTGTAGGATTAAACGCAGCCCAGGCAAGATCAAAAGCATCGCAAGATATGATTGTGTACAAAGAAACACAATCTATTATGGAAGCTATTATTACTCAAAGTGGCTTAGGAAAATTTGAAGCATATGTAGATGATGGTACTACAATGACAATATCTACTCCAAGTGTACAAAAGATAGGTACAGTTAACAACCCCACAGTTAACGTTGGAGATACATTTATCATCGACAGTAATACAATAACACTAGGTACGTCTGGAACATCACTTAATGCAATAATTTCAGATATTAATGATGCAGCAATTCCAGGTCTAACAGCCTCTAAAGATGCAGGCTATTTGGTACTAACAATAGAAGATAGTGCAGGCGCAACATGGTCATATGAAATTGGTGCCGGCACAGCAAATACAGCTCTTGGATTTGTAGCAGGTGTTTACTCAATCACAAATCCAACAAGTGTAGATTATTATATTGTTTGGCAAGGAACAGCTACTGATCGTGCTATTCAAAACCAAATGAATCAGGTAATCAAACATTTTTCAGACTTGGGATATAAGATCGAGAGATTAACAAACACTTCTACTAGTAGAACGTTTAAATGGTACGTGTATTGGTAGTAGTATGCTTTCGCCAGTACATAAGCATATTATCCTAAGAATTGAAGCAAACAAGCCACCGTTAGAAGATGAACTCAAAGCGTGGATGATTGAACTCGTGGACAAAATTGGTATGAAAATACTAGAAGGTCCTATCTCAGCAAACATAGATTATATGCCCGGTAACAACGGACCAACTTGTGTTGTTATTATTGAAACATCACATTTTGCTTGTCATGTATGGAATGATGTTGACCCAGCACTAATACAACTAGACGTATACACATGTGGACCGTTTGATCCAAACGATGTAATAGAACATATTCAAGTTTGGGATCCAGTTAAAGTAGAATACAAATATTTAGACAGAGAATTCGGACTAACAGAAATAGAAATTTAATATGAAAATAGCATTTATTGGGGATAGCTTCTCAGCTTATGACCAAGAAGGCCAAGGAAAAAATCATTGGTCTTATTTACTAGCACAACAATTCCCACAACATCAATATTTTAATTATTCATTAGGCGGACGAGGCTACGATTATTTTCGATTAGCAATTGTTGATGCAAAAATGAAAGATGTTGATGTGGTTGTTACTAACAGAACATTCAATCATAGAACATTTCAACACTACGGTGATAAAGATGGAATGTTTGAAATATCAGAAGAAGTAGATAAGAATTACACAAATCTAGCATATTCTTGTCATTACTGGTATTCAGTTCATAGCGATACTGTAGTGCGTAATATAAATTCACCTGCACCAGCACATATTGAAAAATCAATAAAAGAGGCGCTGTCTGCACAGTCTATGTCAACTGCTTATCAAAATTTTAACAAAAATTGGTATGACAACATGGATAGTCTGTATAACTTTAAACATATAATAAAACTAGAATTGCTAGAAGATCCAAATGACGAAAATGTAGACAGTGCATATCTTTATCTTTTGAAGAATTTTAATATATGGCAAATAGTACAAGAACAATTCTATGAAAGTGATGGAACACTGGATATCCATGTATTAAAAGATAAACTGTTATTGGAGAATGATTTAATCATTAGTGAAGATGATAACCATTGGAGCCCTAAAGCAAATAAATGGGTATTTGACAATTATATTTTGCCTAAATTCGTTGACATCCTGTCTTAATTATAGTATACTTTATGTATGCCTAAAATTATAAACCAATACCCATATCAAGAATTTAAACGAACTAGTGTAGACGGTAAACGTCTATATCAAAATCCTTGGGGCGATCCAGTTCCAAGTGTAACAACAATCCTAAGTGCTACACAACCAGCAGAAAAGCGACAAGCGTTAGCAAATTGGCGTAAGCGTGTTGGTACAGAAGAAGCACAGCGTATTACAACAACTGCTGCAAATCGTGGAACAGTTATGCACAATATATTAGAACATTGGGCATTAGGCGAATACGAAACATATAACCCAGGAAACAATATAGTACATCAACAAGCTAAAGCAATGGCACAAGTGGTTGTGGATAACATTGAAAATGATGTTGATGAAATATGGGGTACAGAAGTAAACTTAGTAGCAAAAGAATTGTATGCAGGCACAACAGATTTAGTTGGTGTATACAAAGGCGAAGCAACTATTATGGACTTTAAACAAACAAATAAACCTAAAAAGCGTGAATGGATTGATGATTATTTCCTACAAGGCGCCGCATACGCAAACGCACACAACGAGATGTATGGCACTGATATTAGCCGTATTGCTATCTTTATGTGTAGTGGAGATTGTGAATGGCAACTATTTGAAAGTGACACAAATGATTTCAAAGATTGGGAAATAAAGTGGGCTCAAAGGTTAGAAAAATTCTACCGCCTATCATAAATACATTAATATAAGGAAGAAACAATTATGGCAACAGTAACTAAAGCAAGAATAACTGCACGTAAAGGCGATATAGCACAGCTTCCAAAACTACTTCCTGGTGAATTAGGATTGGCAACTGATGTACAAAAGGTTTTTATGGGAATGGAACCTATTCAAGGGTCTAAAGGTACGTGTACATTAACTGAATGGCAATATGAATTTACAGTAGGTAGTACTCCTATTACTGAAAGTTTTATTGAATTATTAAATGAAGTTACTTACTCTATAACAATTGATCCATTTGATTCGACTACTAATATTGAAGTCCCTGGTTCGTTAATTTCATTTGAAGATGAAACAGTAAAAATAAATGTTGATGGTTTAATTCTTTCTGGAAACAGAGTACCCGATGTTAATGATATAGTTTATTTTAATTATAATAGAGAGTTTGGGTATAATGCGGAAGCATTTCCAAACCCACCAAAAACAATCACATTTGCTAAAGCTCAAGCAGCCGGAACTCCTGAGAATATTATTGCAGGAACCAAAGAAGTATCATTTTTAATTGATAATAAAGATAGCATAACACTT